>Ga0209367_1006865_pt1 | contig 15707 bp, 7 predicted proteins | sample WorMetLIZISLAND2_FD_187412 | JGI IMG/M metagenome (GOLD analysis project Ga0209367, IMG submission 187412) | Marine gutless worms symbiont microbial communities from Max Planck institute for Marine Microbiology, Germany - Olavius geniculatus... ... | reverse complement strand
ATATATGCCTTTTTTTTCTTCTGCTCACCCACAGGTCAGACCTTTTAAGGGATTTTTACGCTTAATACGACGCGGTTCTGCACAAGGAAGTGCCTTTTTGGGATTAGAAAATTAAAATTTAATATTTAACGTATTTATTCGCAAAAATCAAAAAAATTACAATGGAGCCTATGGGGAAAATTAAGCAATTCTTTAAACGGTCATAACTTTGGCTGTGTATAAGATAGAGTCGTAATTTTTGGTTCTAAGGTATGGTTTTCGGGGATGGCCAATCTAATGGTGTCATTTAATTTTACCCTGGACCCTCCCTGGTTGCCATGGCAACGAAATTTGGGACAAAATTGGCTATAACTTGGCTTGCGTAAGAGATTTTTGCAAGATTTTTGCGCCTATAGGGGGTTTTCGGATATGGGCCATTAAATGCTGCCAACTGCATTTTTCCCCAACCGACCCCCGTTGCCATGGCAACGAAATTTGGGACAAAACTGATTATAACTCGGCTTGTGTAAAAGATATCTGCGAGATTTTTGCGCCTATAGGGGGATTTTTGGGATGAGCCATTGAATGCTGCCAATCGCATTTTCACCCATCGACCCCCGTTGCCATGGCAACAAAATTTGGGACAAAAATGGCTATAACTCGGTCTGTGTAAGAGATATCTGCGAGATTTTTGCGTCTAAAGGGGGATTTTTGGGATGAGCCATTGAATGCTGCCAATCGCATTTTCACCCATCGACCCCCATTGCCATGGCAACAAAATTTGGGACAAAAATGGCTATAACTCGGTCTGTGTAAGAGATATCTGCGAGATTTTTGCGTCTAAAGGGGGGTTTTTGGGAGCGATGACGTCATGCCTGACGCGTGTCATCTGGTTTGTTCAGCCACGCCATTAGGTAGTAAGTAACAGTTGTAAGCGGCTTGGCTACTGTAAGAAATAATCTGAAGCGAAATATCTATGCAACTGATCACCAGTAGGAAAACAGTATTTTAGTAATAAAACAGCAAATATAAATGTACAAAACATTACAAAATTACAAAAGGTGATATTATTCAGCAGCACATTGACACGCAGTCAATGTGATGCGGGCAATATCATCTTTAGTAATTTTTGCTGTTTTCAATGTGCAAGTCCTTGAATGTTGCCGTTAACAAGTGTATAAACTAATGTTTTGTACATTTATTAGTAGTAGTAGTAGTTGTTGTTGTTGTTGTACTTGTTGGTGGCGTGGCGTAGTTAGTAAAGCATTTTGGATGAAACGAAGTTACTCTACGCCGTGCCCAGTTAGTACTTAGATGGGTGACTGTCTACAGTACGGAGCCAGCCAACTAGGTCGACTCTGCCTTGTACCCTCCGTGGGATGGTAAAATGAGTACTGGCGGTGGTCAAGGCCATCGCTAGGGAAGAAACGGCGAGTTCTGCACAACAGTAGGCCCTGTGGCCAGGACTGCAAGTATACCGATCCAGTCGGTTAAAGGCGCTGGCTGTTAACTTGAGCAGGCCATCTGCCCGACCTGGGCTGTATGCTAGCTTAGTTGGGCTTAGCACTGCGGTGGGTGACTGCCCTCGCCGGCTCAAAGCGTTGTAAAGGGGATGATGCGGAATCTTCTTCTTCTTCTTCTTCTGTAATAGTAGTTGATGGTCTGTGGTAGTAGTGGTTGTAGTAGACTAGTTGTTGTAGTTGTTGTTGTTGTACTTGTTTCATAAAAAAAACCGGACCCTGAAACTTCTTGTTATAACTTCAAGAAAACGGCTTTAATAAAAAAAAAAACGTTGGTACAAGCAATCTACGGGTACGGCTAAAGTTATAGTAAATGTTCAGAATGTTGTGCTTTGGCCTTGACGCGGGCTTTGAGTCGTTTCCTCCACTGGTCAATGGCCTCGTCCACAATCGTCTGTTCCAAGTCAGCCCAGATCTGCTCTTGTTGCCATGGAAACCATGCAGCCGGTACTCGGCCCATACCAGACTTTTCAAGCACAATGAATCCGCAACTGAATGGCAGTGCACTGTGTGAAAAATCATTTTAGGCAAACTTATTTTGATAAATTTATGCCGACCTGCCTTAGGGGTCCGGTTTTTTATGAAACACAGTGTTCAGTAGTTGCAGTTACGCGTGCCATGCATCCCATTCCTGATGGTCTGTCGTAGGCAGTAGTTGTTGTAGTAAACTGGTTGTTGTAGTGGTTGCAGTAGCATCGTTTCTGTACTATCTTATAGATCCGATTCTCTGGAATCTGGATTGACACTTTTAAACGTTATTTCATTTGAAACACTGTTTTGCATCCCTTGTTGTGATGTATATTAATATATAAACAGTGACTAACATCGAACTTATCGTTGAAAATTTTTGACGCAAAGTTCGTAAAATGTTGCCCAAGATCGAAGACAGAGGGCAACATTTTACGAGAGAAAAAATTTTTCATGATGACCAACATGCCAGTCACTATTTGTTTTGTTACCTTACCTTACCTTACGGGGTGGACAGACTCTTACACCTGCCCAGCGCTGAGGCTGTATCAGCTCGGCCCAATGCGCGTCCCCGAATGTAACCACAAGGTTACAGGTAGCGGCTATAAAGCCGTAGTCGGCTGTGAAGCCGAAACCAGCACAAAAGCACTGGTAACGTGTAGCAATCTGCTCTCACAGGTTTGGTCAGCTCTTAGTTAGCTCCTCACCTCCAGATTTTAGAAATCTTTCGGATCATCGGTGCAAAGCTCCACCACCACGGCAAGGTGGCTGACCATGGTGGGGATTTGTTTTGTTATTCACCTCAAAATTAAACAGTTCTTCAAGTCAACAAGTAAACAATTACAAAAAGCATGATGATTGCAGTGTTGCCTAGGCAACAGTGTGCGGGCAGCAGTGCAGATTTGTTAGTCACGTGATGCGATTCGGACCAATTGCATTCAGGTGTTTTGCGTTGAGGTATAACAATACAGGTTGCTGTTACAATGCATGCAGGCGTCGCTGAGACAGGAAGGTCTCTTCGGTCGACATCAAAGTCATGTAGGCCACCTACCTGGTGATGTATCGGCAGGAGACCAACAGTCAGTGAAGACGACCACTTCTCAATCACAACGTTAGTATGACAAGCTTTGATATAGCTTGTAGAATCAGCAGTCAAAATACAGGCAGCACAGTTGCCTCACCTGAATTTAAAGGTTAAGCATTAATTTTTAAAATGCATACACTGTGGTAAAGGTGTCAATTTGTATAGCACATCTCGCGTACAACGCCTCTAGTGCGCTTTTCATCACTAACCCGAGCCACCAGCCGCACGGCCACCACGTGCAGCCTGCAGACACAGGCTAACGCAGCGGCTGGCTAGGCAGCCCCAGTCAGCTGTACTAAGGTCACCACCTTCCGTAACCCATATAAATGAGTTACTGCTCATTTTACCATCCCACGGAGGGTAGAAGGCTGAGTCGACCTAACCTGGTCAATAACTCTTACGAAAATTGGTAAAATTGGTACCACCGGATGTCAGATTTTAAGGCTGAATGCACCAGATTTAATTTCTGCTGGCGTTCTGCTCCTGACACTGATGGGGGAGCTGCCAGACTGCCTAGCTGTATTTAAGGGAAAGGGGAAAGATGAGAAAGAGGATGGAGGAACAGCGAGGAGAGTGGAAGAACGAGAGAAGGGGAAGTGAAAGTGAAGTACAGTTTTTCCATCGCTTCAGTCCTATTTTTGACCGTTGTGTAGAACTATTGTTGTGAAAATATAGACATACACTGTGTCCGGAAAAAAGTAATCCCCCTATAGACATCGTGTGGCTCAGTAGTCTAACGGTAACGTGCCGGACTTGTAATCCTGAGGTCACTCAGGGGCGCAGGTTCGACCAGGACACTGCCGGCAAGTTGTTCACACACATGTGCCTCTGTCACCAAGCAGTATAATTTGGTACCGGTCAAAAGGCGGTGATGCCCTGAGGCTGGGAAGGTAACCGCAGGTTTGGCATCGCACTGGCCATGCGTCACGGACTCACATGGTTTATTCACCTACGGGCTCAACGGCCGCGAGTGGGAGATGAGCACCCCGCCTACGCCCCAGCTGGAGCATGGCTCCCTTTTTATAGACATCGTACAGTAGAGATGCGTAATGTGAACGAATCTGAATAAAATTTACCAAGTGTGTGTACGCACGCGTGTTTGTGTTTACAGTCGTGGCTACGGATGACGTCATGCAGGACCTAAGGCAGCTAGCAGCCGAACTCTTATCGACAGCTAGTGACAGTGATAATGATGATGATAATGAGAATGAGGTCACGTGAATGACGTCGCCAGACTGACCTAGAAACAGTTAGTTACATTATTCCGAAATGGCGCTTTACATTCTCATAACAACAGCAAAACTTCTGGGCACAAGGCCTAAAAAATTTCCATGCTTCCCGTTGCCATTTGTCCTTTAAAAAAAGCTGCATTTTTAAAGTTTTTAATGGATTCTCAGAAATATTTTGGCATTTTTAGTTGGTTTTCAGACTTTTGTCGACAAAAACTGTTTGCATCTAGACTGTTTTGCTGTTGTGTTCTTCACTTTAGTGCTCATGGGTGCTACGAAATGTGTAAGTTTGTTTTCTTATAAGTTTTTGTGTATTATTACACAAAATATGATGAAATAAGAACAAATTTTTCTGCCCCCAAGGACCAAATGTTTGTAAACTGCTGTGATGGGATAAATATCCAGAATTAAGAATAAGTATAAACTGTGTCAAATAACCTTGAACATAACGTCATAAGTTCTAGCATTTCAGATAAACAGTTTTAAGAAGTTTTCATTTTTTTCGGTAATATGACAAAATGTGAGTTTATTGTTTGATTTAGTAGTGCTTGTGTTTTGTGGCGTTTCGAGAGTGATTAGTTTATTTTGAACATTGTGGATGAGAAAATTCTAACTGTGACTGTATTTTTTTCCAAGCTGCTAATTCTAAAAAATACTCTGAAATTGTACACTTGTACAATTGACGATCCATCGACGATCCCATTCTACCCAACAGCTTTATTGGCGTGCATGAGTGTGACAGACAGACAGACCACAACTCGGTAATATCCGTCACAATAGCTGGGCATCATATTGAATGATGCTGCTTAAGTCACACAGTTAGCTTCACAAGATTATAGCAATTACTGCAGCTTGTGACGGACAGACAGCCAATGCTACAGTTAACATCTTTTGCTATTACTGTCATTGGTGCCGCCTAAAACATCGGTAAATTACCGAGGTCTGTGTGCAAGTAAAACAAATTATGTTCAAAGTGTGCATACACAGTAATTACTGTAGTCCTATTGACGGACAGATGGACAACACTACAGTTAGCATCATAGCTACTGCAGCAAGCACAGGTGCCGCCTAAAACGTCCAAATAATGAAGTCCGTGTGCAACTAAAACTATTATGTTCACAATGTTCAGTGGGTCACTTCACTTTTTGACTTAGACTTTCGCTGAGACTTTCGCTGAGTCCAAACTTCGGTCTAAGTAGGTACTTTAGACTCAGCGAAAGTCTCAGCGAAATCACTTCACTTTTTGACTTGAGTCTAAAGTACCTACTTAGACCGAAGTTTGGACTCGGCGAAAAGTCTCAGCGATTCACTGAGTCCAAAAGTACCTACTTAGACCAAAGCTGAGCCGAACTAACCTGGCTAAAGTTGGTTTGATTTGCATGGAATAGATAGCTTTAGCCCTTAGGGCTTAACTTTCGCTGAGTCTGAATCCTCTTCAACTTCTGACTTTAGCTGAGCGAAAACATGGCGACCATTTACAGTCCTATGCGTACGGATAGTTCAGTAAATTAAAGCAGTTTGGTACCAAAAATAAACACCGTAATGAATACGCAATGACGTCAGATGTTACGTAATTACATTTGCGTGCGCGGCGCAATTAAATAAGCAAGTCCAAGCGTAAATGGTTGATTAATTTCCTGTTAGGTTTACGTGTTTTTCCGCCATTTGTAATTGTTTTGGTCTAAGTCAGTAGACTTAGACCAAAGTTTAGTTGAACTGTGGTCTAAGTACAGACTTTAGCGCTCAGCTTTAGCTTTCGCTCAGCGAAAAGACTCAGCGAAAGTCTTAAGTCAAAAAGTGAAGTCGCCCAGTGTCCATACTATAGTGCATACACGGTTATAATTACTGTAGTCCTTGTGACGGACAGATGGACAACACTACAGTTAGAATCATCGCTACTGCTGCAAGCACAGCTGCTGCCTAAAACGTCGAAATAATGGTGTTCATAGGCTTCACACTAAAGCAATATCACAGTAATTAATGTAGATTAGTCCTTGCGACAGACGGAGAGACAGACCACACTACAGTTACAATTATCGCTATTGCTGTCAGTGTTGCCGCCTAAAACGTGGAATAATCACTGTAGCGGGTGTGCGAGCTTGCTGAGCTGGGCTTCCACCTGGGCTACATAGAGTGGAAAGTTGCTATCAGCCAGACACAGAGGTAACAGCAGAGCCAAATCTTCCTCAGTGTTGAGCGCCTGGTTTGATCTCTGGTACATCAGCGGCAGACGGGCACCCGATGAACCGTTCATTACCTGTTCACAACATAGGCCTACGGATGTCTATAGCTCTTTACTTGAAACCCATCGCAGAGCTACGGAGCGTCACCTGCCATATGGGACCACACAGTGTTACCTGCCACCCACCCATTCGGCACCGGTAAACCATGGTTCCTACTAGTCTGCAGCATTCATTTTCCCTGACTTTTTGCCTGACTTTCCAGAACAAAATGAGTCGTTTTGCCTGACTAATTTGTTCATGCGGAATACCAATGTTGGCTCTGAATCGCTTGCAATCACACTACAGACAAGGGTGACGAAACAAATTTAAAAGTGGACATACAAAAAATCTGCCAGCGAAGCGAGCAGAAAAAATTTTGAACTGTTGTATGCAGTCTAAATTTTTTTCTGCATCTTTGTTACCTTTTACACACTGGTACTTTGATTTTCCCCGACTTCCTCTGACCGTAGGAACCATGCTGAACGTGCCTGACTAGACAGGCCAGTACTCAATTTACCTACCCTGGACGGATGGAAGGCTGAGTTAACCTTGGTGGCTGGTTATATTTCTAGATGGTTTACCTGTCCCCAGACTGGTATTACCACACAAGTATTAATTACCAGAATGGGTATAGCCTAATCTCAAAAATCCTTTACTTCTCAAGTCCTAATCTAAGGCCGGTTGTTTCCTTATAATAGCTCTCTCCTCAGGCAGACACCAGATTACACTGCGAGACCACTGTTACGGGGCTAGTGCATCGCGCAGTGTGCTTGTTTGCGTCCCCGCTTTCACTGATACTGCACCCACCCACGGAGGGATGGCCAGGCTGAGTTGACCTGGGCCACATGAGACGCGTTTCGCACTTTTTTCTCTGAGAATCTCACTTCTGCGGCTCAGTAGTTCTCACTAGTTCTCACGAAAAGTGTGAAACGCGCAAGTAAGAATTCTAACATAGAATTCTACGCTACCCAATTTTATCCAACTCACAAGCAAAGGAAAATCAAAGGAAAATCTAGCAAAGGAAAATCTTGCTCACGATTTCTCAGAGAAGCTCAGAGAAAAGGAAGTGCGAAACGCGAATTCTAAGTTAGAATTTCTGAGATTCTCAGAGATTCTCAGAGAATAAAGTGCGAAACGCGCCCGTGGTTACAACAATTACATATCGAGACGTTTCACCTGTCTGCAGAGTCACCCATCCTAGTATTAACCGGGCCTGACGTAGAGCAACTTCGTTGACCGAGAGCTGTTCACCGTTGAACTAACCAAGTCGCCGCAAATTACCGGAATAAAAAGTGAAGAAATTTTATCACACATAGACAACTGGAGCAGAATGCTGCTAACCTGTGCTAGAGTGGACAATGACACGTGACCTTTCAGCACGACGTCTTCAAGTCTTTCTCTTGTCTATCATAAACCATCATAATGAACAACATAACATAACATCACTCTAAGTGGCGTATTTAAGATTTGGCAAAGAGGGAGGCATGGCGAGCGCGTGGAGCGCGAGCCTATAAGGGGGATCTGGGGGCGGAGCCCCCAGCGGGGTCCAGGAACAGAGCCCCTGGTCGGGGGATCAGGCCCCCTGAAGCTGAAACACTTTGCTTCTGAATGTTCAATGGAAACCGCAAATTCGCCCATTTTTCTGAAATTTGGAAACGCAAAAGACCATCAAACACTGTTGAATTTTGCAATTCTTGCTGGAAAATGGCAAAAAACGCACCTTTTCATAAAAAAAGTCGCCTGTGAAAAAGGTTCACGGTCAGACCAAAGGGGAGGGCATCGCACCGTGGCCCCCCTTAGATACGCCACTGATCACTCTAGTACGGTGGCGTTGTGACAGAAGGGAAAAGCCAATTCCCGCCACCAACTTTTGGCCCCTCCGCCACCCTACATTTTGCCATGTCGGAAAATGTTCTTGTGTCGACAATTTCTTCCGAAAGTATGAAATTTAGAGACGGAAACCCCCTATTATGGAGGAGTGTGAATTTGACCAACTTTTTTGTCCGAAATTTGCAACCACCTGTCGCAAAATTGCAATTTCCTGTCGTCCCACCCAATTTTATGATCCACAACGCCACTGACAAAGCGAAAAAAAATCAAATATGATCGCCTAAATAAATTAAATATGATCTGTATAGCATGGCAAAAAGAAGCCCGGCTGTCGCTAAGATAGCCGACCGTACTGGTTGTCAGTGACCTTCAAGGTTATCCAAGGTCGATGATTTTCATGTTATTTAAAAGCCAATATGCGATCAATAGCAACCTAGGCCCTATCTCGTACTGTTCAGCTACAATAGCGTGTAACCGCCTTTTAGGTCATCCAAGGTCAATGATTTCCGTTTAATCTGAGAGGGCGTATGCCACTTCCTATTAGTGATTAATGGTAACTTTGGCCGTACTCTCACCGTTTCCGAGATAAGGCCACTTATAGCTTGAACGTTTCCATTGAAAACTGCGGCCAAACCGCTGCAGATGGAGACATGGTTGCTATTAGCAGCCTATAGGAAGTCGCCAGCGCTCTATCCGACGGTGCCATCGCCGACCCCTTACGAATTACTGTTTAGCCATAATACCGCACGATTGACATACATGTAGGCCTACCATAGTGCGTTATGACTCTTTATGGTCATCCAAGGTCATCGAATTTTATGTCATTTAAAAAAGCCAATATGCGACTTCCTATTAGTGATCAATGGCAACATAGGCCCTATCTCGCACCGTTTAGCCACAATACATCCGTTACAGACACACTGACAGACAGACGACAACCACGACATAAGCTCGACCATTACTTAAGTACGGCCGGCTAAAACCTAAAACTTAGCCTATATCGTTACGATGGTCTTGTAAGTTAGCAGAAGGGAGATTGATCGACCTGGCTCGGCGGCGTGGGGCTGTCGGCGTCAAGTCTTTTGACGCTGATGAATGTTGACAGTTGGTTAACACAGTCGGCGCAGTGCTGCTGTCCCGACTTGTGCGAGTCGGTCGAGAACTTGACGCGAAACCTGTTAGAGGCGTTCTACACCAACGACGACACACGAACCTGTGTCACTGCCTTAAACCAACCGCGTAGCCTATCGTAAGTCCCGCAATTGTCACACTTTGGTTAGTGGTCACTGGTTAAATGTTTAAATGGTATAGCTTTATAACCTATCTCAGAGCTACGGAGCGTTACCTGCCATAAGGGATCACACCATACCACGGGAATTGCCCAGTGTTCGAATTGCCGGGGGGTCGAAACCCCCAACTGTTTTCTCAACCCCCCTAACACACTTTAATTACGTACAAAGGGGGGGTCAGTTAAATACTATATACATAAGCTTATGATTTACGTCACAAATTTGGTCAGTCTCCGACCATCGAAAAGTTCAACCATGCAACAAATTTTTCATAATTCAAGCACTTGAATTGCCTCTGCCCATCTGCAACCCGACACAGATGAAAGCGCCCAGCCATAACCTCAGCCAGAGAGGCTGGTAGTACTTGGTTAACGTACCCCGGAGAGATAAAAGGCTTAGTTGACCATGGTGTCGGTTATATATAGGCTATACCGAGATGGTTTATATAGCCATAAGGCCCGCAAGGCACCGCTTACCTCCAATCCTTAGCCCTCAGCCATACTCCCGCTTACACTGTGAGGTCTCTGTCAGGGATACATAAGTATCGCGCAGTGTGTCCAGCTCTCGGAGATACTCACTGCACCGACCGACGGCCGGATGGCCAGGCCGAGTTGACCTCGTAGTTTGCATACCGAGATGCATGGCTTAGGCCTACCGTCTGCAGCCTACGGTCACCCATACAAGTACACTGGGACCGGCCTTATAGAGTGTGCCAGTGATAGAATTTTGAAAATCGGTCAATAATTGGCGAAGATATGGGCAAAAGTAAAGTGGCGCGTTTTTTGGCCCACCCTGTACTTATGACGTCGTTAGTTAGGTTGCATGAAGTTGCCGTTCTCCGTCAGACAGCTACAAATTTCCAGCAGCAAAGATCATGCTTACTCAGAATGTCACTTTGATCCCTCAATTTTTATCATCGAATATTGTTTTTTGGAAGATCGAACACGGGACACCTGTGCCAAAATTTTTTTCTCGTCAGAAATCTTTCTTCCAAAAAATAATATTCAGTGATAAAAATTGAGGGAGCAAAGTGACATTCTAAGTAAGCATGATCTTTGCTGCCGGAAATTTGTAGCTGTCTGACGGAGAACGGCAACTTCATGCAATCTAACTAACGACGTCATAAGTACAGGGTGGGCCAAAAAACGCGCCACTTTACTTTTGCCCATATCTTCGCCAATTATTGACCGATTTTCAAAATTCTATCACTGGCACACTCTACAGACAATTTGCAATAACGTGGTTATTACATATCCCACCACACCGTAAATGCGTCTTTACACTACCTTGTGAAATAACAATGAAATATGTACATACTACAATAATAGCAAACAAACATTTTGTTAAAATTGAAATAAAACACTTCAGACCAAAATTGCAGTGAATGGTCTGTATGACACTAAACTGTGTGGGTCTAACGCAGTCTAGTGTCATACGGATCATTCATCGTGATGTTGGTCTGAAGTGTTTTTTCCATTTACCTAAATATCCCACCACACCGTAAATGCGTCTTTACACTACCTTGTGAAATATCAATGAAATATGCATATATTACAACAATAGCAAACAAACATTTTGGTAAAATTGAAATAAAACACTTCAGACCAAAATTGCAGTGAATGGTCTGTATGACACTAAACTGTGTGGGTCTAACGCAGTCTAGTGTCATACGGATCATTCATTGTGATGTTGGTCTGAAGTGTTTTTTCTATTTGCCTAAATTTTTGTTCTTATCGTTAGTTTTTGCTTGCATTTATATTTCACAAGGTAGTGTAGAGACGCATTTACAGTGTGGTGGAATGTATAATAATTACATTATTGCAAATTGCCTGCAGAGTGTGCCAGTAAAAGAATTTTGAAAATTGGTCAATAATTGGCGAAGTTATAGACAAATGTAAAGTGGCACGTATTTATGGCCCATGGTGTACGTTACTGTATATGTATAATAAAACACATAGGTAGGCCTAGTGTCAGCTATTGTGTCGTCGTGGGTTAGAAAAGAAGGTGGGCAAAAAGTTGCATTTTTTGACAGAAATTGCAAATTTCCGACAATTCCGACAGACAGCTGCAAATGTCCCACAGAGGTGCTCAAAATTTTGATTTTTGCCCCTTAATTTTCTGAAACTGGGATGGGAATTTTTAGGCTTAGGTTTTGCATTGCTGACGACAATTTTCGCACAAGATTTTTCAACAATTTTGCGACAGCCGAAAATTTAAAAGGCAATTGCCCCTTCCTTTCATCCCCTGCCCCCGGCCACGACGACATTACATCTGGTCTAGTGAGGCGAGTAGAAGACCTGTATGTTGATAATGACCAGCAGACTGTCACCCTTACTGACCGCTCTCACCGCATTTTGTGCATTCCATAACGAGTAGTTCTCCTGTGCATCCAAATTTACGGCTTCAATCAACAAATCAGTCACTCAATCTTTCAGTCACGGTGCTTATCGGGTGGGCCAAAAAAAGTAAACTTTAAGCTAGTGGTTCATCCTGTACAGTATAGAAAGAAACCCGGACAGCATAAGAACACAGCTAAACATAGGCTAACAAAAACATTTTGTCTTCACAAGGTTGTGTAGGCTTACTACGTGTCTATTATGGTGTGTTCGTGCTTGCTACTGTATTTATTGACGTAATGCTTGTGCGACTGACATTTGCAAGTCAATGCTATTTACTTATTTATGGTACGTCTGTGAAAACCATTCCCCAACTATTGCTGTATGCTTGTCTACATGTAGAGGAAATTTTGTCCAAGAGGAGAGATTTTGTCCTACAATGTTTCTAGGGTAGAGAGTTTCTGTTTAGGAGAAATATGTCTGGAAGATTTTGTCCAGGGTGAATTTTGTCCAGGGGGTGGGGAATTTTGTTCTGAATTCCTAAAAAACACATGAAAAACAGCCGATAAGCAATAGCAATCAGAATGACACACAAATTAACACTGAGCAAACAGAAAAACAGACGAAAATCTGTGAATAAAAGGTCCCACAGACGGACAAATCAACAAACTAACTTCGACGAACTGTTTTGATGTGACGACCAAATGACGAGTCTTGGTCAAAGTCAAGCGAAGTTCAACGTCAGCACCATAATCATGCATCTAAACATCACAGTAACCAAAATAATCCACTGCATTGACGGTTTTAGATGATCGACATAAAAACAGTGTTTGAATTGTGAAAAATTAGCTAGCGGGGTTGAACTTTTTGACTGTCAGAGCCTGACCAAAATTATAATGTAAATCCTATGTATAATTATAGTATATAGTAAATATCTTGTCAGTATTGGATTGTGATGTGTATAGGTTTTATTTTTGCTTTTCTTTTTAGCACTTTTATTGCTTTTATTATGTTACCTGTGTACTATAGACGTTTTCTCTCTGGAATAAACTTGATTGATTGATTGATTGATAGCTGAGCCCACAGAACATAGTTTGACAGTGTGTTAAGGGGGATTGAGAAAACAGTTTGGGAGTTCAACCCCTCCTCCCCCTTTTCAACCCTGCCCCCGGCAATTCAAACACTACATAAAAAGTATCATCATCATATTCATGACAACTGGAAAATGATCGTTTAATAAAAGTTGGCAAGTGCACTGCAAACTCTCACAAAAAATTTGAGCTAATGCTCACGAGATGCGCAAAAGCCTATAGCAGTTCCGGTTCAGTAGTTTAGCTGAAAATTGGGGTGTTCACGCTAAGTTAATATACAAATGCAAAATTATCCGGTACTTTTGTTTTGGGAAAACAAGGGGTCAGCGAATTGTTACCATTGGATAGCGCATCAGTACAGGTATATTCCCGTAGGCTCTGAATAGTAGCCATGCTGCTATCTGAAGCAGTTTTTTGCTTGCAATTTGCAATGTAAGTGTATTGATGTACAGTCAGTACCTCCGTTTATGGGCGGGGTTTGTAGTGGGTCTAAACTGTCACCACTGAGTAGCGGTCGGGCAACCCTAGTTGCTTGCTCAGACCATTTTTCAGAAAGATGTATCGCTTAGCTTAATACATATGTTACAGACAGACACACAAACAGACAGACAGATACAACATCATGCCATAAGCATGACTGTTAGTGTTAGTACGGTCAGCTAAAACTGCAGGTGCATAAGGAGATGCAGTGATAGTGGCGCATGGCACATGTATGACAGTCTAATGGCACATCTTGTTACTAGGATATTTTGGTCCCACAGGAACGGTTGCCAGGATAAAAACAACGACTATTAGAGTTACTTTATGTAGAAACTAAGGTTTGCTGAAGTTATCGATCCCATATATCCAGTAAACGAGTTGTTGCTAAGTTCAGCTAGTGACTTTAGCTACTGTTGCTATGCAAAAACTACCGCCACCTGACTTTTGAACGTCCATAATGTTAGATTGGCTGCAAATTTCATTCATTTATACACACTACACAGGGACTTTTGCTAGTCCTAGCAACAAAAGGTTATGTTATAAAAGACTGAAAAATTTTGAACCCTAAATTAATAATTATTATGCAGTGTACAAAATGTATTATTTGAAATACTTGATATATAGTGGCATTTAATTAAAAAAGGTAGTTGAAGACATCAAGTATTATAAAAAACATTATGTTTTAGGTTATTTGGCACCGTGCTAAGCACAATTTTGTTTATTTCAGCTGAATAAAATCAAATCAGTTATGAGTGACATTATGACACAAAAACTTTGTTACTAGGCTACCATGTCGTCCATACTGATGGTTGCTAAGCAAAACTATAACAACTGACCTTAGTTCATATGCTAACTAAGATTTGATTAAGGTCCCATGCCTATATCTCTGACGAATAAGCTGTTGCTATGCAAAAACTCCGTCCATAGCAACCGTACGTTGCTATGTGAAAGATACACCCCTAGATTCCTTGTAGTTAATAACGCACAAATAAATTACTACAGCAATGGGTGTTAACACATATAAACACTTGATACTGCTGTTATAGCAACATGAAGTTTATTTCAAAAGCATTTCGTTGCCATGGCAACAGAAGGTCACCGAGTGTCAGGAAAATTTGCATCCCATTATTTTTCAAAACAGTGTCACCAAATCCAGCAGGAAATGCAATAAAATCATTTTTAGCAAGCCAGTACGGCAGCACTTTTTGGACATGTCAACCTTTAGTGTTACATTTGCGGCAATGTTTAGATGAAGTTGTAGCGTAACAAAATGACTTTTGAGCTTGTGTCTCGTTAATTTTTGACTGTTCTTTGCCTCATATAACAGCACCCAAAGTGGCTTGCTTAGGTCCAGCTAAAGAGAAATATTTCTTCACTATTCGACTGCACTATGACCTGCCAGGTGACGTTATCTTCGCGCCCATTTGCACTGTCGTTTGTTGACCGCGCAAACTTGTCCAGCCGCCAACAAGATCCGTTCATTTCGTCGATCTCTGTCGGTAAATTTCAGTCTTTGAAACACGCAACAGCACAATTATTATATTACAATTATTATTGCTGTTTACTTTAGATAAATGACGTCATGTTGACGTATGGTTTCTCACTTCATCTAGAGGTGTGCAAAAACGAACGTGACGGTTGACCGATACCGAATTCAAAAAGCCGTAATCGGTATCTGAAATATAGTTACGGCTACGGGCAATGGCAGCAAAACTACGTACCGTTCTTACCGTACGCTGAATTTGTGGTTAAGTTTTTGATGCGCTACAGTTATGCTGTAAAGGTCTATGGCACGGGTTGTCATGTGTCCGTCCGTCTACCTGTCCGCCCGTAACCGAGGTATGTAGCCTAGCTATTGTGGCTAAGCGTTGGGTCGTAGGGAAAACATGTTAACGAATAATTAGTCCGCCCGAAAGCGATAGCTTGCGGAAGCGGACTTACGTTTTAGCCCAGATGTTTTTTTTCCGAGCGCGAGATCTCCTAGATGCGTGGGCCGACCGGCTTAAAATTTTGCACGATGGTCAATACTAGGCCCAATTTTATAATGCCGAATCCAAAATTTTGGGGGGCGCACCCCAAAAAAATTTCAGGGGCCAAAAACATGCAAAATTTGGCCCGATTTCGGACGACTTCGAAGTTCGGCGGCGAATATCTCCGAAACGGATGAAGATATTCAAAA
>Ga0209367_1006864_pt1 | contig 15708 bp, 10 predicted proteins | sample WorMetLIZISLAND2_FD_187412 | JGI IMG/M metagenome (GOLD analysis project Ga0209367, IMG submission 187412) | Marine gutless worms symbiont microbial communities from Max Planck institute for Marine Microbiology, Germany - Olavius geniculatus... ... | reverse complement strand
TTAAACTACACGTAACTAAAAACTATTAAACTATTAAAATATACTGTAAGTAACTGTTAAAGTTTAGACGTGAGAGAAAAGCCAGAAAACTTATCTTTGTCGTGCAAAAGCTATGTAAACAACTAATCTAGCCAAGAATATTTATGACGCGGAACCTTTCTTATGCCGATGTGTGAGATAGAACTTACTGGCAACTAAACTAAACTAAAACAGGCAAGCACGATGATAGCCACCGCCAACGCCCATCTACCGCTGACATATTTCCGCCACGCCCTCATAACAGTAAGTTCTATCTCACACATCGGCATAAGAAAGGTTCCGCGTCGCCCAATTATGAGGACGAAACGGAAGAAGGTACAGATACCGACACAATGGTAAAGTTACCACCGAAAAAAAGAAACGGACGCCGTCGCCAACAGAAGTGCGTCATTGGCAGAGTAAGAGTAGGGACCGTGGTAAGAAAGGTCAGTCTCCGAGTCACCGTTGTAAGGACCGTAAAGAGAGTTTGTCACCGAGTCGCCGTCATAAGAATCAACAAGGAAGAAAAACTAAACTATCGGATACTGTACGTCACTGACAAAAGGATGCCGCGGATAGTGATAGCACCGATGTCGAAAATTGACAGTGAAAGGGGGAGACTGATGGACTTTGTTTTGTGCGGACTTTCGTACATTACTTGCCTCGTATATTTGGATGACGTGATCGTCTTCGGAAAAGTTTTGAGGAACAGTTTTACCGCCTGGATAAGGTATTCGCCAGACTTCAGTCCGCCAAGCTAAAGTTGAAACCGTCAAAGTGTTCACTTTTTCAACGAAGTGTAGAGTTTCTTGGACACGTGGTCTCTGAACAGGGAATAGCAATGCAGGATAAAAAGGTCTCCGCCATCCGCGACTGGCCGCTTTGCCGGAACATCACAGAGGTACTAGCTTTTACGGGACTGAGCGGATATTACCGCCAATTCGTAAAATACTGTTTTGTTATCGCCGCATCCCTTTAAGACCTCATAAAAAGAGTCGATTTCTGCTGGACGCAGCAATGCCAGCAGGCTTTGACGAACTAATACACCGCTTGATGTCCAGATTAATTTTTGCTTTACCTAAGAACGACCTTATCTATATCCTGGACGCCGATGTTCTCGACACTAGAGTGGGTGCCGTCTTATCCCAACTACAGTGTGGAATATAGAAGGTTATCGCCTATGCTTTAAGAACGATGTCAGTCGCCGAGAGGAAGTATGAGACAACGCGGAAAGAGCTTTTAGCAGTTGTTTACGGTCTTAAACAATTTGGGCAATATTTACTTGGCCGTCATACTGACCGTACTGATCACGCTGCCCTTTCCTGGCTCCGCCGCACACCAGAATCAATGCCGCAACTTGCTAGGTGGCTTACTCTTATTGAGCAATACGATTACGAGGTTGCACACCGCTCTGGGATACGGCATGGTAACGCGGACGGATTAAGCCAAAAGCCAGATAGAAGACGAGATGTCGAAGACATCCGTCAAATAAATGGCGGAAATGCTCCGCTAAGCTCCACGTTGACAACCGTTGAAAAAGGAGAAGACCGTTTGACCGAGAAGGAGATGAATTATCGCCAAGTAAAGTGAGAGTAATTCAGAAAAGCGGAGACGGTGTCACCGCTTCGGGAGGGGAGTCCTTGCACCGCCAGCAAAAAAAATGGTTCGGAATTGGGAGAAGTGATAGCTATGCGAATAGCAGATGGAAGATTGCCAAGCAAAGAAAAACTGCAGACCCACACCAAGCTGACAAAGAAGATAGTAACTGGAAGGAAAAATCTGGAGAAATATGGCGGACTGGTCAACCGCCGAAAGAAAAGTCCGCGCGCCGTAAAACCGGATTTCATGCAGTTACTATTACCGCGCTCACAAGTAAAAAATCTTTACACGAATGCCATGCCGAAACGGTAGCAGGGCATTTCGGTATTTAAAAAACGATGGACCAGGTCCGCCGGAGATTTTACTGGTAAACTTGGAAGACATATATGAAACGGGTTTGTCAGCAATGTCTGGAGTGCACTTGATATCACCGCGGAAAATTGGCCAAGCAAGGACTCTTGCAGCCTGTACTTCCCGGTGCTCCGTACGAAAAATGGTACATTGATCTGACCGGCCCGCATCCTAAGTCGGACCGCGGAAACATCTAGATACTGACATGTCTCGATGTCTGAACCAAGTGGGCCGAAGCATTTCCGTTAAGAAACAAAGAAGCGGAAACCGTACCTAAGGTTTTAGTCGAGCAAGTCTTTACCCGTTTCGGCGCCCCGCTTTCCATCTTTAGTGACCAGGGCAAAAAAGTGGATGACCGGATAATGGCAGAAGTCTGCAGCCTATTTAAAATAAAGAAGCTCAGAACCACGCCATATAAACCTTCTACCAACCAGGTAGAACGGTTTTATCGCACCATGTCCTGGCAAAGACCGTCGCAGAGAACCCGCGTGACTGGGACATTCGGTTACGATATGTCATGGCTACTTTCCGTGCAATTCGCCACGATACGACTGGCTATTCGCCAAATTTCTTGGTGATAGGACGTAAAACCAAAGCACCGCCAGACATTGTGTACAGATCACCGGAGAAAGAAAATGACGAAAACTACGACCGTTTTGTGGAACAAATGCGAGAGAGATTTGTTACCGCTTATACCAATTTCGCCAGCATATGCAGCGCAGTGCGGAAAAGAACAAACGGTATTATGATTTAGATCTCAGGGCTAAAAAGTTTGAGGTAAGACAGTGGTCCTGTACTTTACCATGTAGGTTACCATGCAGATATGCAGACTTTCAAATGGGTGGGAAAAACGTACGTCGACCGTCGACGGTGTTTGCTCCCATTTCGCCAAATACCAAATTGCCAAAGTCCGCGCCGCAAATAAGAAGAATACTATATTCGTCAAGCGAAAATAATTAATTTACAAATCGCGGTAAAGTTAGTAATAAATGGTATAAAGTGGACAATGGCAAATGCCAAAAATCTATTAACTGTTATTGCCAAAAAATCGGCAAAAAGTAAATCAGACCGAACTCTTGCAAAACGGTGGAGTATTTAATGTTGCAGAGAGATTGGTTACCGCTTATATCGAAGTTCGCCAGCATATGCAACGCAGTGCAGAAAAAAACAAACGGTATTATGATCTAGGTCTTAGGCCTAAGGAATTTGAGGTAACATAACATAACATAACATATTCGTTTGATGGACAAAGTTGACAAATGCAACTTATACAAGTAGAATAGGTATAGTTACACACTAAAAAGTTAATAAAAACGACATGACTAATAAATGTCCTTATATAACATGCGCACAATAAAGTCCCGATCAGTTAAGTGGGTAGTTTTAGTATTTAATGACTTATTGTGGGTTCTACTTCTAAGATTATAATTTACTTCTACACGATTAGTCAAGAATGATTAGAAAACATGATTTGTGTTGTGCAACGATGTTTTGAAAAGTTTATCGTCAGCATCAGAAAATAGTTCTGCAACAGACGGAAGTTCCTCGTCGCAGAGGCCAAACCGCTTGCAACGTTTCAGGAATGAGTTGAGCTTTGCGCGGTCGGCCGCCGTGCACATACCAGACCAAGCTGGCGCACCGTAAGTTAGCTTTGCAACGATGGTCGCACAGAATATGTCATGTAGCGCCGTTGCTGGTATGCCGTGGCTTCGTATAACTCGCAGAGCATACAACACACTGGAACAGGAAGATAGGAGATAGTTGACATGTTCTGTTACCGTAAGACGATCGCTAACGATGATGCCCAGTATTCGTAAGCTGGTCACTCTTTCAATGTCCAAGCACTGGGATGAAAGTTAAATTGATGTGGCACGTGCTGAACCAGCAGTAAAAATCAGTTCTTTAGACTTAACACGGTTTAGACTGAGGTTGTTATCAACTGCCCATTTTTCAATGTGCAAGACTTCGCCATCACAGGTATCTGAGTTTTTCTCGGGAATAACTAGTTACGTGTCATCCGCAAATTTAAAAATGTAGTTGCCAGCTGTAATGGGATGTAAGTCTGCCGCTGTGACGAGGTATGAAGCTGGACCCAAACCTGAGCCTTGTATGACACTAGCTTTAACTTCCGCGACTTTTGAACACTGTCCTGCATATCTCGTGCAGTGGTAGTGTTCATCAAAGAAGGCATTGATCCAGTTGTACACACAATCTGGAATTTGCAACTAAGCCATTTTTGTCATCACTGCTGCGTGTCGCACTGTATCAAATGTTTTTGTAAAGTCGAACGAGAAGACGCGAACGAACTGATTGGACGACAGCAGCACGCGCACGGTGTGCAACAACGCAACGATGGCAGCTGTTGTAGATCCGGAAGGCCTGAAGGCAAACTAATCATCAAATCTCAGTCTTGGGTGCGGCAGGTGAAGTGCTGGGTATATATATAGGAACGGACAACGTGTTTTACAAGACAACGAAAGAGAACAGGAGTAATTGATATGGGTCTGTAATCGCTGGGTTTGGATGGTATTGAAACTTTGGATATTGGTGATATTATGGCAGTCTTCCATTGACGCGGAACAACGCCTTCGACGACTAACTGGTTGAAAATTTGGGCAATGGGTTTTGTACTTCAATCCGTGAAAGCTGAGAGAAAAACAAATAAAATGGTGTCGTCAATTCGAGAGACCCTACCTTTTTACCGCGACACCATTTACTGAGATTGCTAAAATTTATCGTACTGCTAAAATGACGGCAAAGACGGTGCATATAGACAAACTGAAAATATATCTTAAAACGGCGCTCTGTTCTTGGCTTACCGCCGCAACGAACGACGACAATAGGACTGTAGACCCGGAGCCGGCTACAAATGCTATACCGCCAGATATTCTAATAGGCCCTATTCGGTGGTCCGCCGAACAGCAGTCAACGCCGTGACCTATATACCGACGGCGCGCCGATGCCGGAAAACAAAAAGGCTTAGGTCAATATATACCTAACCCCACGTTACTGACATCAATAATAGAAGAGGGGAGTCCTGTGTTATCAGACAGCCAGAAAGCTGTGGTGAGTTTAAGTAGTAAAATGGATGACAGCAGTATGCAGCGGTTACTGACCTCACCCTGGTGAAGAAGGTGGATATGTTGCCAGTAGATGGGTTATCTACCATGGCAAAATACCTTTGACTAACAAAGAGCCAGCAAACGTATTGAAAAAAAAAGAATTTTAGATAGAGACGCCGACGTCCAGTTCTACGACGACGATCGCCGCCTCAGAGACAGAAGAGATGATAGCAGACGCGCCGGCAGTTGATCATGTGACAAAGTCCGCCGCGGTTGTGCGTAAAGGAAAAAATGTGGAAATAGCTGAAACGCCTCTGCCTGACCCCACGGTAGTGCATGCGACTTCAGCAGGGAAGGAGGAGATAGAAGTTCGAAGTGTCGCTGGTAAGTCTCGGAAACGTAACAGGGCCCATCCGAGTGTAATAAGGCAGCGAAGTCAAAAAGGCCGTAATCCGTCTATAACGGTTACCGCCGATATACACTCCACGTACGGCAATGATAACCCGATAAATATCATGTCATACAACCAGTCACCACCGGGGAATGACGTCCCTTGCTATTCCATAAAAAACAGAGCCTCCGATATCAACTGCAGTATAGTGGAAAGCACGGTAAGCCCGAGCCCTGTGTTGAACCCACTAGCTGGTGAATTTGTCCCAGCTAGTACGGAGTTTGAAAAACAGAGAGAAGAAAGCTACAGTGTTGATTGGGCGGCGAGAGACTGCCGTCAACAACGAAATAGATAATTACCATGCAGATATGCAGACGTTCAAATGCGTGGAAAAAAACGTACGTCGACCGTCGACGGTGTTTGGTCCCATTCCGCCAATCACCAAATTGCCAAAGTCCCCGCCGCAAATAAAAAGAATAATATATTCGTCGAGCGAAAATAATTATTTTACAAGCCGCGGTAGAATTAGCAATAAATGGTATAAAGTGGACAATGACAAATGCCAAAAATCTACCAAATGTTACCGCCGAAAATCGCTAAAAGTAAATCAGACCAAACCCTTGCAAAACGGTGAAATTTTTAATGCCACACATGTGTCAGATCAGTCAAAATTTATGCTGGGGCAAATACGGCAGTACATTGGTGGCGACCAGATGCAAAATATCCAGCCAACAATGGACAGCGTTACCGCCTTTTCACTAGCACATAGTTCCGTTCTCGGCGATTGCCAAGAAGCGTGTGCAGCGAGGCGTAACCGGCGCATACACTGCCCTATAACGGCGGATCCAAAAATAGGCCAGCAATGCATTTCCGATCCGCCAAAGTATGGTTTGGATCCGCGTAAAGTAGAAAAATGCTGTGCAGCGGCAGGGTTTTAAGCATTCACTATTCTACAGCGACAGAGAGAGAGAGTATATACCGACGACTTTTTCTACTGAGAGACCATTTATTACGACAACGTCAATTATGCCGAAGGCAAAGGATAAGCGGGACCGTCGGACGCTGTCAGTGTTTTTCGTCGTGAAGTTCGAGTTCGAGACATTTTTCTTTGTTATAGGGCGGAGTTTATCGCCGCGCAGGTAGAAAAGTACAGTGATGGCTAGGGATGTTCTCAGCCAAAAATTTCGGTTAACCGGTTTTTTATTAACCGAACCGAAACCGAAAATGGCGGCCAAGATGGCGTTATGCAAAATGCACTGCAGTAATGCACATCGCGGTTCACCAATGTCGTATCGCAAAACGTTGATGTCACTGATTTGACTTTATAAGTTGAGAGTTTAGACGCTGCCAGTTGCAGCTTTTCAGGTTTTAGCAGCATGAACTATATAATCGAATGTTTTTGTATATAGGCGCATCACTATTTATTGACTATTTTTATAATAAACTACGCCGCTAAATTTGCAGATCGACGATTTTCGGTTAACCGGTTACAAACCGCTTAGCAGTTTCGGTTAACCAGTTTTGAAATTAACCAAAAAGCGCATTCTTAGTAATGGCGTGTGTACCACAGATATATACCCTTTTACCCTAGATATAACATTATCCAGCAGTTGCCTTAACAACAGTACGTAAACAAAATCATCAATTTCAAGATGGTCGCCGTGCATCTTCGTCATCAGTTTTATCTAACTTGAGTCGACGTAGTAGCTAATATCGTTTTTATGCTTATTAAACATTAGTTGCCAAGTTGATATTGGGGGTCAATGTAGTTAATCTATAATGTTTTGCAAATTGTCATCGCACCTTAATCACATTACATCATGTTTTATGATATTACGTAACTAGTATAATCCATTCATAATTTTACTGAGCAGCCAGCCTAATTATTTCACAGTGTGTTTATTCCGTAGATGAATGGAACTCGCTTCTTGAATCAGTTGTCTGTAAAACCACCTTGGCCTGTTTGTGGACAATATTAGCATTAAAAGTAAAAGTGTACAAGTAAATCTCACCTACATTACTCTGCGTAGCAAGCACTGTTACAATATTTGTCCGGCATCTATAACATTATACCGGTATTGTGTATTTTACTATTCTTTGCTGTTAAAGGTCAGGGTTTGAACAAATCACTGTTGATTATTTTGATGATGGTAAAATTTATTATTATTTTTAGAGCATTCAACTTATTAATTAAATGAAAAATTCAGCTGCTTAATCAATTTTATGATTAACTGGCATTTTGTGCTTTGATAGCAAAACTGCCATTTAAAACTCTAATGCTTACTTCTATGTAAAATTTTGTATGAATTGAAATGCAGCATTTATTCTGTATATGATGTGCACATTAAGTTATGCTGGTATGACTGCCTCCCATTTTGGACCCAATCTGCTTTTATTGCGTAAGCTGCACAAAATTTGGCACTTGATTATCATAAAAATAATTAACATTGTTGTCACATGATGAAAGTCGTATTTCAAAGCTAAAACATGCCAAATGTCATTTCAGCTGGAGCTCACAGTACTCTCCTAGATCTCTTATCTAGATTTATGGGATCATATTTCGAAGAAAAGTAGAAGCATGTTACAAAAGTTTAATGAAAAAACAAACAATTCTATAGTGCAATTTAAAATGATTTACTTTCGAATCGTAAAACATTACATTTAAAAGTAACACCTGACAGTACCAAGTAAATTCATTGGGATCATAATTAAAATTATCTGTGTATCACACACACATACACACTGCTTCTGGCAGTAATGTAAACAAGGCCAATGTTTTGGCCTAAATGTGGCTTAAGGACGAAATAAAATAAAGTCATGGTCTTAAAGCAGAGGACTTGGTCTTGGCTTTGGTTTTTAAAAAATTAAATAATAAGAATATGCAAGATTATTTGTTGTTTAAATTACTCTTAAATATTTTAATAGTAGTCAACATGTTCAAGGGCGGCGCCACCATAGAAGCTGGGAAAGACATGTCCCCAGCACTTTTGCGGGATGTACCACGCATAGGGTACAACCCAGTTTACGTTGTACATCTGCGGAGTACTACAGCAGGTCGCTAAAGTTACGCAATTCACATTCGGCTTTAGCATTTAAAAATTCTGCTTCCTGTTCCTGTACAGTTTGCTACTTGTCATATACAATCTAGGAAGCTAAGATCTTGAATTTTGCGTTGCTGGAGAACACGATAAGCATTCGTCTTGCTGACGTGCCAGGTCGACGCACCCTTCGGTCTACAGCTACAAATCTTCTGGCTGTTCCGTCCTTCAAGCTGTTAACTATTCGCGGCCGCCCTTTTCCAGTGGCAGCTGCTAAAAGCTGGAATCCACTGCCTGACAGTGTCGTCTCAGTGCTATCTCCTGACTCATTTCGGCGCCAACTAAAAACATTTGTGTTAAATCGGTGTCGTTCTAATAAAATTTAGTCCGTGACAACACACGCAGAAAGTCGGCAACAAAGTCTGGGGACAGACACTACAATGACCAATATGCTGGACACTTGATGGGGTCTACAGTAAAGCCGGGCGTTATACAAAAACGTATTTTGGAACGTGGAAAATATTTCCAATTCACAGGACTGGATGATCACGACGCTATTCAGATTGTGAACATTATTGGAACATATTTGCTGTTCATGGAATGTATGCTGTTGTTGGCAAAGACTGGAAATGCCTATTACACACAGCTATTTAACAAATGGCAGTTTTACCCCCTGCTTTGTACAGTATGGACATGGACATTAAACAATGTACACACGTTTTTCTGTGACATTCTGAGGGCCACTTTGAAGCTAAACTTAACGTACGTGGGATCGTATTAGTAATGCAAAACAGCTTAACTGGGGCTTTTGACAACATGGAACGTTTTCGACATTCATGTGGGCCGTTCTCATTTTGGGCTGTGTTGATCATTTGCCAACCATAAGTTTTTGAACCATAAATTGGCACATCGGTTACTTCATCCCTGGGAAACGTTTACATCAATTTTAAAGTCTTCATTTCTTTGCCTTTTAGAGACAGATCCTCTACAGTAGTGATTTGTACCAAGAACCGGGTACATAAACCCGGTTCCAAAATTCATTAGCCAATTCCAAATCCGGGTAATTGGCACACGTTTTTTTTGCATTAATTACTGCTGAAACCTATAAAAATATTGCTACTTGCAATCTTTGTGGCGAAATTCGGTGCTGCAGGAGAGATTCAATTCAGCCATTTTCATTGACGGACTATACATTTTTAGCATCACAAATACATTATAGACGTTTTTGTATGAAAATCCTAACTCTGTAAAAAAAATATTGGGTAACTTTATGTGTCTACGTCATTTCACTGTTGTTTTTTTCTTCAATGACGTAAAGTTAACAAAAAGCACGTGCTGTCGCCAAAATAGCCGCCCGTATCATACGGTAATTACCATAATCATACCATCATTATTTTGTACCCCCAGGTAGTCTTAAAGTGGGGGGTCAAAAAATTTTTTCGCTCGCTCGACTCGCGAAATTATTCCTCTTACTTTTAAAACCGTGGCGCCGCCCCTGAACATGTTACATTAAAAACATTTGACACGTGAATGGTTCGTCTTAATGTCGGTCTTAATTTGAAAAAAAAAGTTTTGGAAAATTTTTTATTTGGTTTTAAAACAAAAAGTCTTGGTCTTTAAAAAGTTTTGTTTACATCACTGCTTTCTAGCTGGAAAAACACGTGCATGGACAATCCAAAAAGTTAATGTCTAAACGTGCGAACTGCAAAGCAGCTGCCAAACCAATGTTTAGGTGCATGTACACTGTGTCCCAATAAAAAACATCCCTGACATTTTCAATTGTAATTTAAAACAGGATGATCAAATTTTTATAATTTTTGATATAAATATCCCTAACATGCACAACTGGCCACAAAACAACCATTCAGTTTCCCACCTCACCAAAAGTTTGCTTTTGTACTGTTTGGGAAAACCAGAACCAACAATCAAAATAACAGACAAAACATACTTTGTCCATTTTTGTCACTTTGGCTAACAATCCATTCATCTTGTCAATTTTTGCCACAGTTTGTAGTAAAGAGCGGTAAATAATAACAACAATAAATAGCAATAAGTAATAAATAATAAATAAAAAAACCAGAACTTTTAACTATTTACAAATAAATAAAAAAAACATGACTTTCAGCTATTTACAAATTTACTATTACTACTACAAATGGCCCGCTGACAACTACAACACCAGCTGAGCCATATATCGCAATCACCTGAAAAACAACAGGCCAACAAATACACCAAACGAGTCATATATAGACTATCACAGTCACCCCATAAACAACAGGTTGACAAATTTGCACTGACTATCACAGTAAAAACACTATAGCCAAGCTGATGAAACAGACTCATGGCCTTGGCCACTGAACTGCTAAACGTCTTCACAGCCGGGGAGACTTTTATTTTCTGGTTGCTGAAACAGATGCGCTTTGACAAGAGCTTGTTCGCAGCCCAAAGTCTTCATGTAGGCAGTGTAGTTCCTTAATATATTTCCATGATATTGGACCTGAGTCACTGATAATAGTGTTGTGTGATGCCGACATATTTTGAAATAGTTTCAACATGTGGCACGAATCGAAGATGACGCATATTTTGCGAAACTGTTTGACAAGACAAACCAAGACTAAAACGGCCCGTGAACATCGAAACAGCAGTCCAAAAGCTAACACATAAAAAACATCGGTAGCATGAGCGTCCATGGTTACGGCTACGACTTGGATACCTTTGCTCTCAAGTTATTATTATTATTATTATTATGAACAAAAAGTTTAGCGTGGCATTTAGCCCAAGAAAGACTACAAGGACACGTAACAATTACAATAGCTAACATGTTCGGCAAACAGAAAACCAGTAGACAGTTGGAATCAGCGTCACTAGTACGATATTGTGAAGAGATACGTCTTCAAATGACGCTTGAAAGTCAACAGTGATGACGATGACGTAACAAACGACGGTAGGCTGTTCCATGCATAGGCAGCAGCAATCGGGAAGGCGCGATCCCCGATCGTGCTGCAACGAGTCACTGGAACAACGACCGCCGTTGTTAAGCTGGAACGCAGACTCCGCCTCATGGTAACGTCGGTTGCGCGGTTGATGCTGTCGGCGAGGTACACAGGTGCTGTGCCGTTGAGAGACCGGAAGACGAGGCACGACAGCTTGAAGGTAATCCGTTTTGAAATAAGCGATTTCGTAAACACGTGACCTCATTTTCGAAAGTAGGTCAAGTAATATAAACAAAGCCGTAGTGCCGTTATTATGGTTGCGCTGTAACGGTATTATTCTGTCCTGTTAACAGTATAATTGTGTTTTTTTAACTTTTACAATACCTATTAAGGAGTATTTGGCGTTTGAAATTGTGGAGGCTTGGACTGTGGAAGCATTAAAGCAGTTTTTACGCACGAAATCTAGCATAGCTATAGCTATAGCGCGTATTGGCTATGGTAATTCTGACTTGGTGTCTGTCACTACCTATACCGATCGGAATCCAAGTGAAATAAAGACTTTTGTTTTCAGCATACAATAGCCTAGGGTTTTTAGTATTTTGTGACAAAATTTTCTTGCCACTGGGTAAAAGGGGTCCCCACGAACGAAAGGGAGAAATAGGGGCACCCCTCTTAAAAAGCGTTATTTTACCGTTATTGGCTCTTCTAAAGTGAAAATGGTTGCAGATAGGCACAGACATGCTGCTTATCATAACAAGCACTAGCAACGAGCTTTTTAGGAATGTTAACATCGATGACCTTAAATGATCTTGAACTTTTAAAATAGGGGGTTTTAGTAAATTTTTCGTGATTTTGGGCTGCGACACACATTTCAAGAGTGAATTGCACCAAAACGGCTGGAGATAGACCGAGACAACCTGCATGTAAATTTTTAGCATTAAATGTAAATTTTAGCAATTTAAGTCCGGACCATTTATGTTTAAGGAGGCCTGCTCACGCGGGTATCAAATAGGGGTTTCCCTCTTAAAAAGTGGTTATTTTTCTGCTGCTGGCTGGTCTAACGTGAAAATGGTTGCAGATAGGCACAGACATGCTGCTTAACATAACAAGCACTGGCGACGGGCTTCTTAAAATTGTCAACATTGATGACCTTAATTGACCTTGAACCCTAAAAATAAGGGGTTTTAATGATTTTTGGCTGCAAAAGAGTGAATTGCGACGAAATGGATCATGGATGGAGATAGACCAAAATTACCTGCGAACAGTAACTGCTATAGGCTCTTGCGCGTCTCATAAGCATTAGCTCAGATTTTTTATTATAAAAGCTAAAACTACGGCCGTATTTGGGTCGAAGAAGGTAGAGGTCCATATAGTATACATGTAGCCCCTAATGGCTGGATTTCGGAGAAAAGGAGGGCAAGCGGGCCATGCCCCAACATGCCAAAATTTGCCATTTGCATTTCTTTGCCAATGCAGTGCATTATAAATTTGTGCAGTAAAACTACCGAAACTTATACTGACTGCAATCATTTCCAGGGCTTTCATACCCGAAAAGCATTTGCCGCCGGGGCTCCACCCCGGACTGGCCTCTCCAGTTAAGAAGCCCACCCCTGCTAGCAGCTTTCAGCCTTGATTTTGAGCCTTTGGGGACCAAGTTTTCCTTACTGACTTCAATTTATCTAGGTTTTGTCTCCAGTATTAATTGAAGTAAATTGAGGTTTGTGTAATATCCTGTGCAAAACTTTTCTATATTTCTTTGCCATGTGCATTTCTTTTTGGGGTTGGAAATGGAAATAGTTTGAAAGATTAGTCACAAATAGTCTTTAAGAACCACATCCTTTGCTGACATTGTGAATGTGACAATATTTCTAGCTTCCATCTCTTACGTGTGTATGTCAACCAACCAACCACAGCACATTGTACTGATGACATATGCCATGGTATGGATGGTTGACTAACATTCACACAGAGCTTCTAGCAAACCACCTACACACAAACCAATCTGGCAAATCAGCATTCCGAAATGGTTACAGAATAAAAGTGAACGATGCCTGACTGCCTATACTGTAAAATTTCCAACAGAAGCCATGTCCCGAATAAACGCTAGGTCTCGGATACAGGCCGATACAACCAGGATCCACAACATTCCGAAGAGCTGCCATTCCGAAAGACCACGGCAGTTAAGGATTTAGTTTAGCATTTAATATGTACGGTTTCGTCATTAACAGATTTTGTCTAAGTCAGGTTTTTAACCATCCGTCAAAATGGCGAGCCTCTGCACCAGCTGTATCAACTATTTACTTAGCACGCTGGCGATAAATGTAATCAGATCAAGTTTTAAAGATTAAGATTAGGGCTAGGGTAGGTGGTTATGGTCAGGGTTAGGGTTCGAGTTAAGATTAGAACTGGTTTAGCGATCTGATCTGATTTTAGTGCCCCGTGCGGTTGGTGTGACAGCAGCGCTATAAGCTTATGTTACACATAAGACACGAGTTTTCTGATACTTTTTGAAAATATGGTAAAGTATGGTAGGCCTTGAGGTCAAGGCAACTGGATTTGGATCCGGATGATAATTGCCAATAATTTAGCTCCTGCTGGATACTGCGGCAATGAAGTGTGCACACCTACGGACTGAGCTGGCTTCTGAAGGACGGTACTGATCTAGCCAGTCCTCTGAGTGACAGGTTTGTCACACTCACACAAAACCAAATCCAGATCATTCATCCATAGGCCTACCGCCTGATCGTTGATAGCAGGGCCGGATTTAGCTGGTGGGAGGCCTGGGGCCCAGTGGCAAAGGTGGTAGCAAAATTTATGCAAGCCAGGGTTGGCTATCGAATTACGGGGTTTTAAAAATTGAGGGGTTTAGTGGGAGACCCCCTGTTGGTGAAAGGCCTGGGGCCCGGGGTCCCCCGTCGCCCCCCCCTAAATCCGGCCCTGGTTAATAGGCCCTATCGTGCCATTCGGCAGGTAGACGTTATTGCATGCTAATATTACCGTTTGCTGTAGAGCCTCATGAGAACTATTTTCAACTATACGTGTTGCTTTCATACACACATAAATATATACAACTTCCTTCAACTTCGTATACAAACATTAACTGCCAAAAACCTGCGTAAATGCGTAGCAACAACGTGTACTTGCCACGCCCTTTGCTTTGTTTATATTACTTGACCTAGTTTCGAAAATGGTGTCACGTGTTTACGAAATCGCTTATCCGAAGCCAATGGAGTTTACGAAGTAGTGGTGTTACGTGATCGAACTTCCGGGCACGGAGTACAATCCGAGCAGCGGCGTGCAAGACGGACTGCAGCCGATAGAGTTGGCGAGCAGGTAGCCCCGCGAGCGTTGCGTTGCCATAGTCAACACGCGACAGAACAAGCGCTGTGACAAGTGATAGTAAAACCGCCATAGAAACAAAACGGCGGACACTGCGGATTAATCTCATCGCAGCAAAGCAATTCGAAACTGTTTTGGAAATATGTGTGGTCATGCTGAGATTCGAGTCGAAAGAAATACCAAGGTCACGAACAACGCAGGACGGAGCAATGGTAGCAGTCCCCACGCAAAAAGAAGTCTGTGGAATCTGGATCTGCCTACGACTTGAGGTGAACCAAAGAATCTCTGTCTTGGCTGGATTAAGTTGGAGTCCATTAGAGCGCATCCACAAACTTACCTCAGCAACACACGGAAAATTCTTCGAGTACATCAAAAACAAGCTGTTTCTGTGTGGAGGCTGACAAGGTTTTGGTTAAGAAATACGCAACTGGCAGCTTCCAGTGGGCTGTCAAGCCAACCAACATGAACGTCAACACTTCCCTGGCTTTGTCGTCACTTTCCTTGCCATTTTCGAGGTTTACAAATCTACACATCTGACCAGTATGCCCATTGTAAGTGACCTGTTGGCGACTGATTCCTGGCTGACAATGAACACGCTGTAGCCATCTGCAACAAAAAATGGCAAAACCCACCTATAAGGTAAGCCGACAAAAGGCTAAGCTACCACTTATGAGTACAGGGCATCAGTTATGTACATTTATTTCATGCTACTCTCAAGCATTTGGCCTAAAATTTTAAATTTTGTTATACACCACATGTGGGATTATTGGCAAACCTACATAATAATAAATGCACAAAATTCTACAAGAATAGCATCCACAGTAGTTTAACATGTCCTTTCTAAAAAAACTTTGCATAAAAAGTATATTTACACAAATTACAGTTAAGTAAGTAAGTAAGTAAGTAAGTAAGTAATCTTTTATTAAACAACAGTCAAACGCCATTGCAAAACAGAACATAACATAACAAATCGGTAC
>Ga0209367_1006863_pt1 | contig 15708 bp, 10 predicted proteins | sample WorMetLIZISLAND2_FD_187412 | JGI IMG/M metagenome (GOLD analysis project Ga0209367, IMG submission 187412) | Marine gutless worms symbiont microbial communities from Max Planck institute for Marine Microbiology, Germany - Olavius geniculatus... ... | reverse complement strand
AGTCTGGAGGGCGCAACGACCCGTCGCCGGTCAAGCGGTCCAGTGAGTGAGTGAGTGAGTGTCTTACCAGGCCGCATTTTGGGTCTTGCCAGTCCGTCCGTCCGTCCGTCCGTTGGTCTCTCTGTCTGACTTTGACCAATACAGACTCCTAACTCGAAAGCAAAACGGCGTAGGCCTACGAAAACCAAAAGATGCCCAGCTGTCGCTAGGATAGCAGACCGTACTGGTTGTCAGTGACATTCAAGGTCATCCAAGGTCGATGATTTTCATTTCATTTGAAAGTGAGTGATTAGGCTTATATTTACCTAAGCCCTAACTCGCATCGTTTAGCCACAATAGCGCGTAATAGCCTTCAAGGTCATCTAAGGTCAAAGATTTCCATCTCGTCTGACAGGGTGTATGTCACTTCCTATTAGTGATTAACCTTAGCCATATCTCTCACCGTTTCCGAGATATGGCCAGTTAGACCTATCTGTTGAAAAACGCACATTTTTCCTACCTCCCCCCCGCCATTCAACCATCAATTTGAAAATGTTCCCCCTAGCACTATAGATGGCTGAAATTGTGCATGGCTGTGTTTAGCACACATGGCTAATTATTCGTGTAAAAAGTTTTCCCCTACGACCTAAAGCTTATCTACAATACATCCGTTACAGACGGACGGACGGAGGGACGGACGACAACCATATGCCAATACATGTCGCTCGACCGTTACTCAAGGAAGGTCTGCTAAAAATCGGTATGAAAGTCTTATGCCGGTAGGTTAATCAGAAAAAGGCATGAGTAATTCTGTGCAAATTCTCAGTTCAAAAGGTCAAAGCTTCAAAGGTCAACGTTAAGAGTTACGCACAATGCTTAGCTATAGGCGGACGTCCGCATATCGATAGTATCCGACGCATTTTTCCAGTGCAACCGGGTTCAGCATTTTGCTCGCTTTTATCTTTCTGAGTTTCCGCTAGCGTAATGAGATTCATCAGTTCCAGTTTACTTCGTGTGGAAGAATCATTATACTGTCGCCAACATCCACAAAGCTGTTAACTCAAACTAGCGCGCACGTTAGCCAACCGAACGACGTTACGTGCGCCGCGAAGGAGCTGACACACAAACGTTAAGCTTTCGGGCGATTTTCTTCCGTTATGCGGTCTCATAAACGTCCGGCGTTTCATCGCCAAGATAGCGATTGCATCAAACTTGAAATTTACCGTAACGGTTTCGCGAATACCACCACGCAAACGCGTCGCGCTGATCTTAAAGTTTACGCACACAACTAACGCCAAAGCAACGGCGCCATCTTGCAACAATCATGCGGCGCCGATTGTACATGCTGGGAAATAACGTTGGAATTAGGTCAGATTAGATCTTCTTTGCTGACGGTCACACAAAAAGCAGTTTATCGTTCAGCTGTTTTTCCAATTTCCATTCAGTTCTTGGCATTACGAACGAATCTAGTTGATACTTACAAAACAAAAACTGCTGCAACACAAATTTGTACATGAATATTGATAGCACATTTATCACGCTCTTCACGCACACACGACAGCATGGTCTACGTGCCTCATGCCCCGTTTACACGATCAAGCTGGCTCGACGAGCTGGCTATATGTTAGCTGGACGAGCCAGCTCGATGTTTGCTCGACGTTTGCTCGATGTCTGCTCAATCGTGTAAATGGGGTATCAATGAAACGCAACGGCCGCCTAAGATAGTCAAAGACTAGTTTTCGACTAAAGTCTTAGCAAAACTTGACATCACCCAATGTGCGATGCGTGTTATCACACGGTTATCGCGAAAGACGTTCTTTTAAATTTTCGTGGTGATTGGTAAGTGGTGACGCTCAGTGGCGGATCCAAGGGGGGGGGCGAGCTGGATGCATTTGAAAACATGGGAAAATTTTCCACGAAAATGCATTATTTTTGCTAAAATTTTTCCAAAATTCTCTGCGGAGGAAGCACAGCCCCTCCCTAGACACCCCACCTCTATTTTCCCCCCTTATTCCGAATTTCTGGATCCGCCACTGGTGACCCTGACCTATAACTCACTACCTCAGTCCAAAAAACGCAGTAAAGTCACTAAAGTGCGCTAATGCCGTTCAAGGTCGTTGATTTTAATACCAATCGAAAGTGCGCGCGTTTGCGAAACCCAATATTCTTCTCATCCTATAGACGGCTAAAGTGACTTTTTCGAATTTTTGAAAAAAACCTTTTAAAATGCTCCTGAAACTATAGCGTCCTGCACGAGCATGACAGTAATTTCACCTGCTCGATCATCACAGTTTCAAGTTCAACTTTTTGTTTTAAGCGCACCAGTTGCATCACCGCCTTGAGCCATTTGGACATCATTAAGCATTCTATGCTGCTTGGGGGTGCGACACTGTGAATACTTGTTGTTGTTGTTGTAGTCTCTTTTAAATATGTGGCGAGTGAAATTTTCTGAGTCAACCAAAGTGCCTTGTACGTTTCGAGGTTGCGATAAGTCCTTTCGCAAAGCAACGCAACTTGAACATCACCAGCGATTGCATACTGGCGAGGTATGCGTAGCATACTAGGCGTGGCAGGAGGCCACAGCTAAAAGTGGCAGAAAGGGACAAAAAATTAATCGTCAGTCGCTCGCTGTTCACACACTAATTCAGAAAAATAATAATAAAACATCTGTAGAGCGCATGAAGTTGGCGCGTATTCCGAAGAAGAAGAGAAGAAGAGTTTCTAATGCGCAGTCAACAAAACAAGCTGTTGTGATTTGACTGTTTGTTTCACATTTTGACCCTTACGCTCCGTTATCTGTGACGAGCTGACTGACAAGATGACAAGTTGACATTTGAGGAGTCACTTTTTAATTCAGTTTTACGTGCAGCAGCACATAGTGCTAAGTGCGTACTGGGTATCGTCATTCTGTCTGTTTATCTGTCTGTCTGTCATGACCCGGTACCGATTCAAGCAGAGGTGAGAGAGACTTTAGGTTTTCATTGTGTAATGGTAGTTTCTTGATTTTTTGTACACTGTGCCTAGAGGGCCAACAGTCAGTCCTCTAGGGTTTGTACTAGAGGACCTACAGTCGATCATATACTGCCATAAGAGACTGCCTATGAGAACCCATATGCCGCTGCAACAGACGTTCTCATGGCAGGTGGCCACTGATGAGATCAATGTAGCAAGGTACAATGCCAAGATATCACGCCTTCATATCAGTCTCCCAGGCTCAGCACTACATTCGAATACATAACCAATTTTCAGCCTTAGTATCTGTCATCACATAATTGTATGAAATATCCTTAAATTTGCACACTAAAAATTCATTAACTAACAAAACCGAATAAGCTGCATTAATTAAGCCTAACTCTGCTTTTTAAACTAATCGTAAACGGTAAGCACTAACCCTAAACACTAGCACCAACTTTCTAATCTACTAATGCTGGTGGTTGATACTGTCGGTATTCTAAGCTGCATACAATGGGAACGACTGTCTGGTTGTGGAGATTCTCCTCAAATTAGAGCATGAGAATAGTTGCAAATAGAGACAGATTTGCTGCTTATCCTAACAGGCACTGCAGACAAGCTTTCATGGGCCACCAACAGTCCAACATACCAACATCGATGATCTTACCTTGAAATCCAAAAATAGGGTTTTATTGAGTTTCTCGCATTTTAGGCTGCAACGAAGAGTGAATTTTGGTCAAAATGCTGGAGATATCTGGACCAAGACAACCTGCGAATGTATTCAAGCTTGTGCTGTTGCGCATCTTTTGAGCATTAGCTTGGATTAAATGGATTTCTTGTTAACTAATATTTGAGGCTAAAACATTGTACTGAGTTGTAAAAGTGACATGTGGGACTGTGGGTGGATTTTAGCTCTATTCCATTGTGTTGTGCTGTTTTGTTAACTCATATACTCGCACAGTATTTATAATCTCTGGTGATATGCAAATTTTGTTTTAGAGACCTTATGTTTGTTTCATGGACAATTGTGGGAAACGCTACGCAAGAGCTGCACATTTGAAACGTCATCATGAGCAGGCTCACAGAGCTAATGATATCGACGGGACCAGTTATTTTGTGTTAGTAGAGTTGCAGTAAATCTACTTGCTACAGTTTTATGTGGGATATATAATTAGAAGAAAGTTACTGATACAGTTTAAAGATGTATAATAGTGGATAAGTTACATGTCATCTAAATGTTTTTTAGTAACTTTTCTACCTGCTAGCGTGTGAGCTGTTTTATGTGTCAGTTTCATCTGGTTTTCATGCAGTATGTTAGCTGTGTAAACTGCCACTAAATAGAAGGTGGGTGTACTACACAAATATACTAGATTTATATCAGAAGTAGCTAACGTTAATCATGTTATGCAGTAGTTGGGTTTTTTAGTAAACTACTTGTTGACACTGTTTTTAGCTGTGAACGAGAAGGTTGCTGCCGGAAATTTAGAATGAAACAGAACTTGAAGAAACACATCCTGAGTGTCCACGGACAAACCAAACTGCATCTGGTAATTTTTATTTTCAATGTTTTTGTACATTAGTGAAGTATTTTTTATAATGTTCCAGATGTGTGGAGCAGTTAGGGGTTTATGCATTGTAGCTCACTCAGCCAAGTTCCTGATGCAGCCTCATACAAGGATCTGTATATTTGCTTGAAGAAATAGATTTGATCAAAACTCAACTTAGATGGTTGTTCTCTCTGTTGCTTTTGATGTGTTTTTGACGTGCTTTTGATATGCATTTGTGCATGATGTAAGTGCCATTTTTGGATGTAGTACTTGCTGTGTTGTGCAGTGCACTATTGAAGGCTGCAAAGAGAGTTTCTCCAGGCGATATGAACTTCGACATCATTTGTTTCAACACAAAGGTGTTCTTCCTTATCAGTAAGAATAGTTACTGCTTGCAACCATCGATAGCCATATCTTGTTTAAACAAGACATTTGAGCTAATACTCACGAGACACACGAAAGCCTATAGCAGTTCCTGTTTGCAAAGTGTCATTCTATCTCCATCCATTTCGTTGCAGTTCATTCTTGGAGTGTGGCAGCCGAAAACGCAAAAATCGATTAAAAAACCCTTATTTTGGAAGTTCAGGGTCTTTCAAAGTCATCGATGTTGATACGACTGAAAAGCTCATCGTGCTGGTTGTGATAGGTAGCATGCCCATGCCTATCTGCAACCGTTTTGACGAAGGCTGGCCAACAATGGTGAAATAACAATTTTTACGGGGGTACTGTTCTTTGATGCTCTCGTGCGCAGGTTTCATTGAACCTAGAAAATCAAGACTTGGGCCATCGAAATGTAGGTTCAGTGGTGAAAATTTCATATGCAGCTTCTCCATGTTTGTCTTAATTGAGTTTGGCACAATTCGCTCTTAAAATTTGTCTCGCAGCCTAAAATCGCTAAGAAATTCATAAAAACCCTCTATTTTGGCGTTCAAGGTCATCCAAGGTCATTGAATTTGGCGCCAATCTACAGCCAGTGTATGACTTCCTATTAGTGATTAATAGTAACTGTGAAGCTGAAACCAGCACAAAAAAACTGGTATCGTGTAGCAATATGCCTACACGAATTTGGTCAGCGCTTAGTCGCTCCTCGCCTCCAGATTTTAGAAATCTTTTGGGTCATCGATGCTGAGCCCCACCACCACGGCAAGGTGGCTGACCTCGGTGGGGTAAAGTGTAAAGTGTAATGTAAATATCACACAAAAACACATTTTGTTTACATTTTTGACACTTTGGCTGACACTTTATCCAACTGTTTCGTTTTTCAGCTGCCTGCAATAAAATTGATCGAAATGTTGGCCAATTGTGCAGTCACAAACGTGGAGAATGGCAAGTTGTGTCAGGAATATTTACACCAAAAATTATGAGAATTTGGTAATTTTTGTTCAAGTTAGAATCGAAAATGTTTGGGATGTTTTTTGTGACACAGTGTACTCTCTAGTAGTGACATAAATGCATAACCTTCTGGTCATTAATTAACTTTTCTACTTTTTACGCGTGACAGCAGAATGCGTCTTGCATCTTTAAAAGCATCTGTCTGTCCGTCTATGTGTCTGTCACACCCTTTAGCTTCAAAAAGCTAGTATCACGAAATATTCACTGTGGCTACCACAACAAAGACTGTAGTTTTTTGTGACAAAATTTTGTTCCCCAGGGTGAGAGGGTTCCTACAGAATGAGGGCGTAAAAAAGGTCCCCCTTAAAAAGTTCTGATTCTACTGCTATTGGCTCGCCTAGAGTAAAAACGGTTACAGATAAGTACAAACATGCGGCATATCATAACAAGCATTGGTAACTAGCATACTAGGGCTATCAGCATCGATGACCTTGAACGACTTGAACCCCCAAAATATAAGACTTCAGTTTTAGTAATTTTTTCACGATTTCAGGCTGCGATACACAATTTAAGAGTGAATTTTGCCGAAATGGCGAGAGATAGCTCAAAACAACCTGCACGTAAAATTTGCAGCATTAGGCCTAAACGTAAATTTTGACAGTTCAAGTATCGACACCGTAAATACAAGGAGGACTGCACACGTAGACGTCAATGAGAGCTATCACGAAATAGAGGGGGAAACTTGAGTCAAAAGTTGGAAAACCTGAGCCCATAACTGGGGGGAGTTGTGCCCAATTTTGGTTCCAGATTCGGGGGGGATAGAAGCCACTAATTTTACCACTATTGGCTCGTCTGACGTGAAAAACGTTGCAGATAGGCACATGCATGCTACTAATCATAACAAGCACCAGTGATGAGCTTTTAATAGTATCTATATCGATGACCTTGAACGATCTTGAACTTTACAATTGTAAGTTTTGGTGATTATTTTATTTTGCTTTTTGGCTGCGGCGCACACTTCTAGAGTGAACTTGCGCGAAATGGCTAGAGATAGACCAAGATGATCTGCAAATAGGAACTGCTAAAACTTTCACGTGTCTCATGAGCTATGATCAAAGTACTTGTCATCTAGCAGTCTGTGCAATAGGTGCAATGAAAGTTGGTCAGATCATTGAAGACAAGCCAGTAGCGTGGGGGGGGCAAAAAGTCCAGCCCCCCTATTCTTCAGACAAGATGTAAGCACAGGTAGGCCTATAAACTGCACTAAATGTGCCAATGTGATCAGTTGATTCTTAAGAAAATAATTAAAATTATTGCTACCATATCTCATATCTTAAAGCTACAATGCACCGAATTTGACTTCGGCTGGGGCTCCGCCTCAAATCCTGGTGAAGAGCTTACAGCATTCTCCCAAATCCCCATTTAGCTGGATTTTGCAGAAGAAAAGGTAGTGGAAGAGGCGAAAAACGAAAAAAAGTGCAAGGTTAATGAGGGGAGAAAAGTGAAGGGGAAGGAAAAGAAAGGGACAAAAGGAAGCCGAGCAGGAAAGGAGAATGGAGGCGAAGACCCCAATTAGCTACGCCGCTGGGACCGGCGAACCCTTCACGGCGTCTGGGACTCCCGGTGACCTGACCTGGCTGGAGGATTTTCTGACCGCAAAATGACCTGGCTCCTTCACTGCTCTGGCGCCGCCACTGATGATTTTAGTGAATTATGAAAGAAAGAAATAGGTTGCCTTTTTTAATGAAACACCCTGTAGTGATGCCGACATAAGTCAGACTTGTAGCCAGAAGTGCTTTGCAATCTCAGAAGTGGCAGTTGATTGGCATGAGCTAATGATACTCCATTGATTGCAGCAAACAACTTGACCCACAGTGCATCCAGCAGACATACCACCACCTTAATCAGCCACATTAAGCCTTTACCCCATAGCCCATAAGCTACTGTTCATTTTTTAGCCCACTGAGGGTCGGAGGCTGAGTTGACTTGAGCAGGTTGCATGGTGAGATTTGAACTGCAGCCTGAAAGTTACGAGTCTGACATTCTACCACTCTGTTAGACCATTGACAGCTACAGATGCCTTTTTCCTATGATTATTGTGCAGATGTAGCTATGATGGCTGTTTGAAACAGTTCAGTCAGACAAGTCATTTGCTTCGACATATGCAGACACACGAAGGTGTGTACCATATTGTGCTTTTTGTACTTTTGTTATTCGTGTCAAAGAACTGGGAAATATTGAGTTGTATACATATGAAATACAGAGCTAGAAAAATGCGGAACGTTTTCCCTTTTGATGCTATATGAAGTTGTCAGTTGATTTGAATTCTTATTACTTCTTAGTTTATGGATTCTTATGAGTTGTTATTTATATAGCTTGCAACTACATGCAAAGTGATGTGGTAATTTGCTAAAGCCTTGTTCAGAAACACACAATATAGTTATTAATAAATATGCTACTTAGCTTACTGCTATAGCTTTCATTTTTGATATAGAAAATTTAAAATAATGAATATTTGTACCCATTTTATGTGCCAGGGAAGGTGTAATTATTTGATGAGATATGAATCTGCACTTAGTGTAGTGTATATTTTGTGGTCTTTTTTGTCTTGTTTTCAGGCTATGTTTGTGAAATTGACGGTTGCCATCAGAAATTTGGAAGTTGGGTTTTGCTACGAAAGCATAAGGCAGTTTCTCACAAAAAAGGTTAGCATTAGCTTTCATGTTTTAAGAATTACATATAGAGGTTTAGAATATTGGTTCCAGTTCGTTATTCAGCGTCTGGCCATTTCTGGCAAATCGAGCTATGGTGGCAAAATTTTTAGTGGATTTCTGCAGCTTTGCTGAAATACATCGAATCAAGAAGTCTGACAGAAAAATTGCTTTGGATTGTCTACAGGTAAAACTAATTAAACTAATCTTGGCTTGACTTTGGCTTGGCTTTGATTTGATGGTTTGCCACATATGTACGTTGAGTTGCACATGAAAAACTACGATCTTCCATAAAAACCAATGATTACTTTGTTCTTTGTACATTGTCAAAATCTTGGCTTAGCTTCGTCCAGATAATAGATGTTAATTAGCCAATTCAGTTACAAATATCAATTACATGCGTATAGTGTTTCAGGACCAAAGAGCATAAGATGTAAATTAATGTACTAAAACTTGTATTTTATTCAGTTGTTACAAAGTTTGTTTATAGTGTGAAGATTTTACCACAAAACAGTTCATTTGAGTCACTCAAGGAAAATTTTATATTACAAATGAAAAATGTGAGTTTGTGCTTGAACGAGTTCACGAACTGCTGCATACAACTCGCCTGGCCACAGAGGAGGAATGCTCTCTTGCCAAATTTCATTCTTTACATGGAACAGAATATAGTTCTCTGTGTGCTGTGTAGTTGCGCAGTGTGAGACGTGTCTAAAGACATTCGCTAGACCGTGCTTGTTACGCAGTCACATCAGACTGGCTCACCCAGCAGATGGCGTTGTTGAAGTGTTCAAGTGTACCGAGTCTGGCTGCAACAGAACATATGCTAGCATGTACAGCATGAGGCGACACTTTACTCTGCTTCACCAGGGACTGGTTGTTGAATGCCCACAATGTCACCGATTTCTCTCCACCAAGGTATCTAGGAATCAACTGCTTGCCACAAGAATTATCGTTCAGTAGTACTGCTGGAGAGCTGTGTCTGTTTTGTTATATTTGTGTTTGGTTTATGTATTTTTTATTTTGTTTATTGTGTTATTTTTTCTGTTAAATATGTTGAAATGATATAGTGCAGTTATATATCATAGACAGCATAATAGCACAAGGAAAATGTACGTAAAGATTGAACAAAAATTTTAAAATACATTTATTGTTATTTATTATTTTCTTTTGTTGTTATTATGAAGTATAACATCATAGACTTGTAGTCTGCTTTTCTAAAGTTCTTGGCTTATATGTTTATTGATGTTTTATTTGTGAAACAAATTATAGCAGACATTCTCAGTGATGAAATATTTATCTTGCTTTTACAGCAGAAGCTGCAGCAGCATATGAAGTTGCATGATCCAACACAACCTAGACAGATAAAGGTGAAGTGTGATTTCAGTTATTTAACAAGTGTTATTCTGCATATATTCAGCATGTTTACATAAAGATTACTAAGATGTGTAAGTCACTTGAATGTGTGATTATAAGAGACAAAAGCGTCTTAATTGAATGATTTGATAATCACATTGTTGCGAATTGTCTACAGTGTGCCGGTGGTAGAATTTTTAAGATCGGCCAATATATATATATATATATTTGGCAAAGACATGGACACAAATTTGGTGTCACTTTTTTATGGTTTACCGTTTATATGCCACTTTGTCCAGACAGTTGAACAAGAGGCATTTTTAACAAATTAATTTTGTTGTTGTTTTTCCTGTGTCACACAAAGGTCTGGAAAGGGATAAGTGAGTGTTATATACATTCTAGTGATTTAATATACTTATTTCATGCTGGCCGACTGTTGGTCATGTATATTTGTTTTTTTTTGGTGATGCACTGGTACACCCACTATCCAACTACAGTACAATAGAGATAGGCAGTACAACTGCGAGGAGCGTGGAATAAGTGTTTTCTGGCTTGTCATTTAGTTGCTGGCTAAACTTGCACAGGGGCATCGCCAGGTCAAAAGTGGGTAGACACACATGGCGACTGCAGAGTGCAAGTCTGTAATGGGGGTTTGAGGGCCACGCCTCCAGTGGGCTGAGCGGGGTCTAGAGTAAAGGTAAAAAGGTAAAGGTCGGAATATAGCTCTTTAAAAGATTGAATCCCTCACAGAGCTACGCAGCGTCACCTGCCATATGGGATCACACAATGTTACCTGCCACCTGACAGGTGAATGTGCCCTACTTTAACCCCAGCTGGATAGGCTGGTACTCAATTTACCTACCCTGGAAGGATGAAAGGCTGAGTTGACCTAGGTGGCTGGTTACATACCGAGATGGTTTACCTGCTCGCAGGCAGTCACCAATCACAGTACTAACCTGTCCTGGCGTACAGTAACTTCGTTGATTGAATGAAACACGTTACTGCTGCGCCAGGCCACCATTTGGTTCCCCTTTCAGGGGTCAAGGGGCAAAGTTCCCTGAAGTTAAAAAGCTTTTAGCTCTTGGATGCCAAATGGAAGCAGCAAATTTGCTTCATTAGCCATATTTTGCAAACTCTAAATTTAATCGACTTCTTTTTCCTTTCCTCTCTAGTGGTAAAAACTAGAGCTGTCGAAGCGTTAATTTTTTTTAACGCATAACGCACTGCTTTAATTTTTTAAGGCATTAATTAACGCATTATCAACACACCCAGGTCCGTCGAGAGGGAGATACATAAGGGGGGAGGTTAGTTACCCCAGGCCCAGTGACGTTTGGGTGCCTCGCCTAGCTGTAGAATATAGAAAATTAGACGCACATTTTAAAACGTATAATGAACAATAACTGACGTCATAGCTAGCATAAAAATATATTAGCCTGTCGTCGGAATAATTAGTTATTTACAGAAGCAATGGAACAGTCGCTACAGTTTAGTTACTTGAATTCAATTGATTGTCAAATAGGCCTAACCGCAGTTTAACAAAATATTGGAACTTTTGTTTCACAGAATTTAGTAGGCCTAAATTAGCATGAATTTATGTACATGCATTAATTTTTTTAACGCGTTAATTTATTAAGGCGTTAATTAATGCGTTAATTTGACAGCTGTAGTAAAAACTCACCGGATTTGCATCAATCTCAGGAACAGTCTTTGGCAATTTTTTGTGACAAAATTTTGTTTCCCAGGGTGAGAGGGTTCCTACAGAACGAGGGCGTAAAAAGGTCCCCCTTAAAAAGTTTTGATTTTGCTGCTATTGGCTCGCCTAGAGTAAAAACGGTTACAGATAAGTACAAACATGTGGCATATCTTAACAAGCATTGGTAACTAGTATACTAGGGCTATCAGCATCGATGACCTTGAACGACTTGAACCCCCAAAATATAAGACTTCAGTTTTAGTAATTTTTTTCGCGATTTTGGGCTGCTGTACACAATTTAACAGTGAATTTTGTCAAAATGGCGAGAAATAGACCAAAACAACCTGCACATAAAATTTTCAGCATTAGGCCTAAGCAGTCTTGGGCAGAAGTGGGGTGGACATGTCCACCCTGTGGCGACGCCCATCCATGAACTTGCAGTTCGAGTGAGTGAGGCTGTCTGTCTTTGTGTGTTTACCGTTTCAGAAGCTACGGTTGAACACACATCGCAGGAAGCCATTCACGAAGCTCTTCACTGAGATGGCGAGTACTGCAGCTGACGAGCTCATCGGTGATACTGGGGTGATTTGTGACAGTGCAGTGTCTGGTGATGCGGATGACTGCCAGTCAACGATTGGTCAACCCATGCAGCAGCAGCAGCAGAATAAGTCCGGCTCAACAGATACCACTACAGACTGTAACTGCAACCTCACACAGCTTGCCAGCTCTTCACAGACATGACCTGCATGACATGACGTAATCCTTAGAGCAAAGGCTTCATGCTAGAACTGGTGGAAAGGTTTTTTTAGCCGTCAGAGGGAGGGGAGAGTTGGTATACTCCAAGACCAAATTCACCTGCAAAACAACACCCTTCGAAATATGTCATATATGTCAAACACCATCGTACATAATTTGGATTTTTTTAGCTCGCTTCCAAATGCTAGTGCAGAATGCCCCAAAATTGACAGTGGCTGGAGCTTCAACCCAGCCACACGGGGGAGCTTGCAGCGCCCTATGCCATCTGTAGTGATCTGGGGGATGGAATCTGTGAAATGAACAGAGGAAAGGAAAGAGAAGGGAAAATAAAAAGGACAGATAGGGTAGGAACGGGGGCTTGCTTCAAGGGCTCATAAGGGAGAGATGCCTCTGAACATGACAGCAAACTAGTAGGCTATTCAGGTCAGCTGCTTGACTTCATGCATATTGATCTTGGTGCTGAACTTCTAGTGGTGCTGTAAAACAGTTTAGTCAGATGTGAAATGCATATTTTGTACGAATAAATCGTGTGGCTTAGTTGAGTAATGAACATCATCCCATCCTCCTTTTGTTAGACTAGCTGACACTGCAATACTGTTGATATCGAAACCAAACGGCAAACGAAAATCTAGAACAAGTACGCTCAATTAACATCACAGTGAACACGTTAACACATCAAGGAATCAATTGCAATCAGAAAAAAATAGCACCGTTAACATGTTAAAACGTTACAACAACAAATGACCGCGACGACGCACGCTGCTTCTCTGTCCGCGTCCATATGCATGTATTAGACTGTTTTCATATAAACAGTTTATTCAGTGACTGGCAGCAGAATGGACTGGCGTGACGCAGCTTAGCGGTAGCAACGCCCGACGTCTGCAAAACTGCATGGTCGCAGCATATAGTAATGAGTGATAATTGGAGTAACTACATGGGAATGTGCATGAGAGTATGTTGTGAACAGCAGTAAAGTCACTGCGGCGCCACACGTCTAGTACCAGGAGCTTCTATCTCTATACCTAGTGGGCGCAGCTTGCGCCCAGTGAAAATTAGGAAGGGGGAATTTTGTTAAGGGCGTAAAATGTAGATCATAACGTCCCCCTATTTTTCAATGGGCAACAAAAGGGGGAGGAGGGAACGCGGAGGGAAAGGAAATAAAGCATAAAGAAAGGAATAGGAAGATGAAGGGCAAGGGAAAATTAGCGGACGGAGGGAGAGGCAGGAAGGGGAAGGAGTCCCAAAGTGGGGGCGACTTGCGCCAGATTTTGATTCCAGATGTGGGGGATAGAAGCCACTGCCTATTAGAGTCTACTGTGGAGTCTGAGTGGCGACGGATCGCGAGATGACTCGACTGACCATCTGATAGTTGAGTGATGCCGACAGCCATCTGACCCTGTCGACCTGTGTGCACAGTCGGTCGTTGGCACGAGGCACCAGACCGAGGTCACCGGGCTCGTAGCGACGCACTAAAGACATGTCTGTGCTTGGCTGTAGAACTCGCTGTCGACCAGTTGACGCCGCCGCCGCCGCCATGCCCTTGCTTTCATCACTGCTCATATATCGCACATACAGCTTAACGAATTAGCCTATCGGCTGAGAGTTTTAATTCCAAACCAATAACATGCAACCACACGTCAACTCAGCCTTACATCCCTCAGGGATGGTTGAATCGAATAGGCCTATACTGGTCTGCCTGGCTGGAATTAAGGTGGGACGCGTTTACCCTTTACCTGTACAATGTCGGGTCACGTGGCAAGTAGGCCTAGACTAAACTGCCTATCCATCATCCCGTATGACAGGTGACGCTCCGTAGCTGCGAATAGGATTAGGAATAACCAATTCTCAACTCAAACCGCCAGGCTAAGCGGGCTGGGTCGGCATATTTTTCTATTTTAAATGCAGATAAAAAAAAACGTAGGCGAAAAAGTTGCACCCTTTTCAAATACGTCAAGGCCGGATAAAATGAAAGTGCAAAGCACTTCATATTTATACGTTTGAACAACTTTAACATTTGCCATTAGTTATTCACAGCTAAAACGCGCTCATTCGAAAACATTTTCAAAATAATTATTTGAAAACTCCAGCGTTTCTCCACACGCAGACTGTGAATCAAACACGCAGCCTTTAGGCCTTTGCTATCGTTACCTCATCAAACCATCGAGACAACATTAGCAGCAGCGTCGTCGTCGGTTATAAAAAGTAGGCGGCGCAGAAAGTTGCAATTTTCCGACACGGAATTTTCGGACATCTGCAAATTTCCGATCGATGAGATTATGCGTACTCAGAAGTTCGATTTTGCCACGAAATTTTCCTCAAAATGGGCGTTTTCAACACCAATTTTTCGACAAGAAGATTTTCTGACAGCCCAAAATTTCGGGGGGATAGGGCGGGTGGCAATTGCCCCTGCCCCTGTACCCCTCCTCTTAAAGGCCTTCCCCGACCACGACGACACTGCAAGCGAGCGACTGACGTTGTCTGTGGGTGGTCGTCGTGTTGTGCCACCGGCGCTGAGTGCTGCAGTGACGCTGACCGTAACGTAATGTCGTCAGTGCTGAGAATAGTGAGCAGCTGCTGCAGCATTTTGTCCCGCTTGGGTGCGATGTCCACAGACGTCTCAGCACAGTCCTCACGCGCACCCAGCTGGCAATCATTTCAACACACTATGCAGCATCATCATCATCATCATCGTACATCACGGTCGTTTAGCAACGCAAGTCGCAACTTGTCAAAATGCATGCAAAAACGTTCACTGTAGGCGGCCCCTAATGTAGGCGAACTATGAGGTCCGGTTTTGCCATTAGTAACCAATTAAATTAACTCGTATCTCCAATTTTGTAATCTCCTGCTCTGCGACTGAAAAATCTAACTAGGCCTATATGTGCCACAAATTCCAGTCTCGTACGATTTTTCACACGTGCATTTTTATGACGTCCTGCATTTTCCTTTCTTGCAGTTTCAGTTGCGATGCGAACGCATCCCGTCATGCACACAGACGCAATTTCACGCAAACGAGTCCACTCTTGCTTATCTGATTTTTTCGTTGTGGGCGGTATGTTATCCCCTCAACGGGGGCACCACAGAAAAAATGGAGGTAACATTGCCAGTGAAAGTAGATCGTTGCAGCATGGCGTTATTGGGGAGGGCGGCTGGAGGGTCTACGGACCCCCAAAGATTTATTATTTCATTTTTTTGTGTAAATTCTACATTTGAAACATTGTTACTGCTGCAAAAACAATGCATTACATTGACTGACACCATGGGCGTTGGAACAGGGGGAGCAGAGGGAGCAGCTGCTCCCCCAACTTTTGGCATGGGAGAGCAGGCCATAGCTCTTGCTCCCCCAAAAGTTTGAGCCTTCTGCAGTGCGATGTTAGACTGAGTC
>Ga0209367_1006862_pt1 | contig 15710 bp, 10 predicted proteins | sample WorMetLIZISLAND2_FD_187412 | JGI IMG/M metagenome (GOLD analysis project Ga0209367, IMG submission 187412) | Marine gutless worms symbiont microbial communities from Max Planck institute for Marine Microbiology, Germany - Olavius geniculatus... ... | reverse complement strand
GATCTGGACCGGTCCCAGACGGAGCGTCCAGTCATCACGTGGTGGTCTGATGCCGAAGAACATGATGTTGCTGATGAGGTAGCCGAGTACCAGCGTCAGACAACAGACCAGCCGCTGAGCACGTGTGAAGTTACTACGACACGGCCGACCGAACACCGAGAACCAGATGTGTTTGTCATTGATGCCGCTGCACAACAGTCGACCCAATCGGTAGATATCATAGATGTAAAAAGCGTTCTAAAAATATTTAAAAAACGTTGAAAAAACGCAAAAAAACGCTGCAAGAATAAAAAGCTTCTAAAACTTTGAACAAGAAACATTAGCCCTAGGCTAATATTCTATTTCTTGCCCATTGCCTAATACGGTAATTCTGTCTGTCACAACCCGGTACCATTTTGAGACCAGGTGAGATAGAGATTTCTGCTTTTTACTGTTTGATAGCTTGGAGTCTCTAGTATTTTGTGACAAAATTTCATGTCGCTAGGCGAAGGGGGTCTCCACGAACGTGGGGCGATCTGGCGTATGTAAATACATCGTTGCTGGGATCGATTTTGTTCGCAGTGTGCCTTCAAACATGCACCGCTGTCGTGCGTTTCCCTTTGCGTTAACATCGATGACCTTGAATGACCTTGAACCCCCGAAAGTAGTCGTTATAGTGAATTTTTTGCGATTTCGGGCTGCGACACGCATTTCAAAAGTGAATTGCGCCGAAATGGCTGGACATAGACTGAGACGAGCTGCATACGAAATTTTCAGCATTGAATGTAGATTTTAGCAGTCCACGTCTGAACCCTGTACGTTCAAGAAGGCCTGCGCACGCCGGTGTCAAAAAGGGGTACCCCTCTAAAAGTGGTTATTTATCCGCTGTTGGCTTGTCTAGCGTGAAAGTGATTGCATATAGGCACAAACATGTTGCTTATCTTAACAAGCACTGGTGACGAGCTTCTTAAAAATGTCAACATCGATGACCTAAAATGACCTTAAACCTTAAAGTAAGAGTTTTTTGGCGATTTTTTTGGCGATTTTGGCTGCAAATAAAATAAACTGCGGCGAAATTGATAGACAAATACCAAGGCCTACCTGCGAACAAGAACTGCTATAGGCATTAGCTCAAATTTCTTGTAAATAATAAAAAAGCTAAGAAAATGGGAAAAAACGTATAAAACGTTAAAAACAAACAAAAATTTAAAAAAAAACGTTAAAAAAAGTTTATTGCATCTATAACCCGTATGAATTCATTTTTGTAAATGGTCAAACTACAACTTTCGCATATCACAAGGTAGTGTAGCAACAGTATTAAGATAAAGTGGACAAAACTACAGTCATTTCGTTAAGGTAGCTTCTTCGCGATGTCGCGTGCCAAAAATCATCAAAATCAGCCAATGTTTTACAGAGTTATTCTAAAAAAATATAAGTGGCTTGCTTTTTGAGACACCGTGTAGTCGAAGTGTCTAGAAAAAATTAAAACTTTCAAACTATTGAACCTGTAGATTAACGAACTGTCAACACTAGACTGAGTTAATAGTGAATCGTGGTAGTAGTAGTAGTAGTAGTTCACAGACCTGAGCGAGTTAATGGTAAATAGATTGTGGAAGCTGAGTGCCTCCGAGTGGGTTGCAGTAGTGAAGGTTTTGTCCAGAGATCCTCCACGAACACTAGTAGACAGCCAAGTCTTACAGACAAACAGATATTTCTTTGCCTGCGCCCAGTCGTGCACTATGATTCGACTCACATACCTGTATACGCAATACAGAATCAACCATGCGAATGTAAAACCTTTCACAAAACAAACGTTAAAAACGTAAAACACGTGGCACGAATAAAAAGTTTTTAAAAAGTTGAACGAAAATCACTAGTTAGTTAAATAGTTAGCTAGTAAGTTAGTTCACGAATTTAAAGGCGTCTATTCCAAATCACAACTAGCCCTTATTTTTTAACATTTTGCTTAATGCTAACGCTGTAGGTGTAGTACAGCTGAAACTAGAAAAAAAGAAGAAAACTTTACGCAATTTCCATTCAAATGGGCGGTCATAAACCAAGTATCCGTACCAGACAAACTAAGTAAACTACCACCGTTGTGGCCAATTAATTCGTTTCTCTGGTTTTAAAAGTACTTCTCGAAGTTCTTGATAAAATTTGCAGTAAACGTTTTTAATACAAGATAATGTTCATACGAACACGGAGTCTGTCCAATGCAGTATAGGTCCGTATAAATATAATCAGTGAGCTGTTTAGACTGTAGAAAAAAAATCAAAAAATTAATTTTAAATTGTACAGCAGCAATGTTCATGACATGCTTCGCTATTATTATAACTAAACAATAAATATTGTCAGTCACGAGAACATTTGATTCGTCACCAGCGCTTTACTATAAATGGTTTATCGTCACCATGCGTCTATCTTGCACCGTTGTGGAGATATGGCGCCTAAAAGATAATGGGGTTCCGACCTTGACTTTAAAGTCACGTGACGTTGTCGGTCACGTGACCATGCGACTCGCGGCGGGCGAATTCCTATGCGTGGTCCATTGTGACCATGCGTCCATCTGGCACCGCTGCGAAGACATCGCGCCTCAAAAATAATGGGGTCACGACCTTGACCTTTTGAGGTCACGTGACCATTCAACTCGCGGCGGGCGCCTTTTTATGGGTGGTCCATGGTCACCATGCGTCTATCTTGCACCGTTATGGAGATTACCACTGTCAAAAGTTGCCTGAAAATCTTCTTTCTGAAAATTGTCGTAGCCTACAAAAATCAAAACGCAGTGCCAAAAAAATTGATGGGCAGGCAAAATTTAAAATTTGAGCACCCATAATCTCTTTTATCAGAAAGTTGCCAGCGTCTTTCCGAATTCTGTCGAAAATTCGGAGTATACTATAGCCTACCAGTAGAGGTAATGTATAGCTCTTTATACGAAACACATTTTGAGGATACGAAGCATCACCTGCCATATGGGATCACACAGTGTTACCTGCCACCCGACACAGGTGAATGCATCCCACCATAAACCCAGCCAGACAAGCCGATGCTTGATTTACCTACCTCGGAGGAATGGAAGGCTGAGTTGACCTTGGTGCTGGTTTTATACCTGGATGGTTAACCTGTCCGCAGACAGTCACCCATCCAAATAGTAACCGCATGATAGAGACCCGACCGACAGTCGAACCCACTACATCGCACTCGTACGTCGGACACCTATACCGTTACGCCACTAAGCCACCTACTGCTACTACTACTACTACTGGTGCAACTTCTACAAACCACTTGGGATGTGAGCCGAGGTTGTAGTGCCACAGGCGGATAGCAGTCACCTCTCCTAGTGACGCGACGGTTCGAAGGACAAACATGTTCTCGTGACTTCGCTGAAGCACGGGAAACAGCGAGCAGCTCAGACAATGTGCCGCACTGTGTCCGTACTGACCTGAACATACGACAACTACTACAAAACCACCACAACTATTACAATTACTACAACATGTTTGATACTAGGCCTACTGACTGTGTCTTAAAACATCCCCGACATTTTCGGTTATAACTAGAGAAAGGATCAGCAGATTTTCATAATTTTCTGTACGAATATTCCTGACGCAACGTGCCATTAGATGACGGTTCAGTTAATACCTAATTCATCCAACGTCTGCTTAGACTGCACTACCAGGGAAAATTTGGACCAACCGAAATATGCGCTAAAATGAACAAAAAAACAGTTTCAGATACAGATCGAAATCGAGTGATCTGACTTTCTTCTTCTTCTTCTTGGGTGACATGGGAGGCAGTTCCCCTACTGTAAATACGCCCATGCACAGGGCCGATACAGGTAAACGTGCTCTGCCAAAACACCAGCCAGAGGCCAGTAGACCCAGTAGCCTATTCGATTTACCTACCACATAAGGATGGAAGGCTGAGTTGGCCTTGCTGTTTTATATACCGTGCTGGTTCGGCCGTCTGCAGACAGTCAGTCACTCAGTAGTAGCTGTAGTAGTAGTAGTAGTAGTATGAAGAGGCTGGCGACATACCATAGATGCTGAGGTAGACCTTTGATGTGGTGCCTGATCCAACGCGTGAACCCGTGAAGACAGTAACGAAGTAAACGTATCTAGCATTGTCTACGTTGTCAGCCAAGTCTATCGCCAAAGCCTTGCACCGCAACAGCACTAAAGTTAAAGGATAAAGATTAAAAGTGGTGTTATAGCTGTTCACGGAAAGCCCATCACAGAGCTACAGAACGTCACCTGCCGCGAGATCACATAGTGCTACCTGCCACTCGACACAGGTGACGCGCCCGCCTTATCCCCAGCCAGATAGGCCGGTAGACGATTTACCAAGGGATGGAAAGCTGAGTTGACCTAGGCGGTTGGTTACATTCCGAGATAGTTTACCTGCTCGCAGGCAGTCATGCACCCAAGTACTAACCCGGTCCGGTGTAGAGCAAATACAATACAAACACAGCGCTTTACTGCTACGCTACGCTACCAACCCACTACTACCAGTAGTACTAGTAGTAAGGTAATAGCAGGCAGGGGCTTGTGTCCCCCAAATCTGAAACCGCCATTGGGCTCAGTTACCCCTCCTTCCTTCCTTCCTTTCGTTGATTTTCCCTTCTTTTTTCTCCACTCACCTTCCCTATCCATTATCCCCCGACCCCCTTTCCTTTACTATTTTCTCCAGGTTTTCCTTCCTTTCCCCTTTCTCTTCTCTCTTGTCCGTTCCACCCTCCCTTTTTTTTCCGACTTTCCCCTTTCCAGGCGCCACAAACCCACAGTCCAGATAAAGAGTCTGGGGAAGCTCTGTGAGCTCCTCCCAGTCCCCCTGCAAGACCAAACAGAGCCCGGCCGCTGTCACGTCCTTGGCGGAGGTGGCTTGTGCGAGCTCAAGGACACTAGCAACCAACTTAGTAAAACAATAAACTCAAGACTTGTGGGGAAGTAATCCACAAATCTTTCTTTTTCATATATAAGCAAATACAATCAATAACAAACAAAAACCAAGCAAAATTAACAATAAAGCAGATTGAAAGTCCAAATATTAGCAGTTTGATCTTTTATATAAAAATACAAAAAAATAGCTAAAATATTATCAGGAAATAATACAGAAAAATTACAAAAAACCAATAATCAAACATAAAACACAGCACAGTCTCTACAATCTAAATACGCAGCTTAGACAAAATGTCAAATCTCAGGTAAAGTCATATAGTTTACAGACAACAACAAGGAACGTTCTTATAAAAATTCATTTTCGACAGTTTTTTAACAAACAAGCAAATAAACAATAAAATTCACAAAAAATACAATGGAAACTCAAAAATACACAATTTTGCAGTCAAATACAACGAAATTAACTCAGCACGGACAAAGCGCAGAAAAATAGAAACAACCAACTCAAGATACACGACTCTAAGGACTGCAGCCCTGATGACAGTTCCAGCGGCGACAGTTCAGCGTGTAAATTTATGGGGTGTTCACACGATCCAGCAAACTTCCAGCAAATGTATTCAAAATACACGTGCTAATGCTCTGCTTGGATGTCACGAGTCGCGGTCGTAACGGGAAGTCGGCGTATCAAAATTTGGGCTTAACTAAACAACTAGCCCACTTGCGAGCAGTTTACCCTTCTTGTCCTTCCTAATGGTCCAACAGAGCACGACGAAAAACATTATGAAGATTACTACTACTACTACTACTACTACTACTTACGAGCAGTGCGTCCTGCTTGTCCTTGCGGAGAGCCCAATACAGCAGAATCAGGAACAGTATAAATATGACGCCGACGAGGATAAGTCCGACTGGATTTTCCCAGAACTGGAGAAACATCGCGAGGCTCTTGGCGTAGTCGATTTTGTTCGGTCGCACGAAGAACCCGCCTGCATACGTACCGACTTCAGAGCAGATGCCCACCGAGTATTCCATCGTCGTCTGTGCGTCGTTGACCTACAAGATGCGGCAAAAAACAATATACAAAGTTTTTTTGCCATTTTCTGATCAACCGCTTAAAATTTTAACGCTACACTGTGTGCCAAGAAAAAAAATTCGCGACAGTATTGAGTGTAACTTGAACAAGATAATGTTCATACGAACACGGAGTCTGTCCAATGCATTTCGATAGTTCACAGTATATGTCCGTATAAATGTAATCAGTGAGTCGTTTAGACCGGTAGATAAAATCAAACAGTTTAATTTCAAATTGTACAGCAGCAATGATCCTTTCATCATTCTCTTATTATTTTAACTAAACAACAGACACTGTCAGTCACGAAACCATTCAATTCATCACTGGCGCTTTACTATAAAAGGTCCATCGTCACCATGCGTCTATCTTGCACCGTTATGGAGATATAGCGCCTCAAAAATAATGGGGTCTCGACTTTGATCTTTTGGGGTCACCTGACGTCATCGGTCACGTGACCATTCGACTCCAGGGGGCCGAGTTCCTATGGGTGGTCCATAGTGACCATGTGTCTATCTAACGCCATAACGGAGATATGGCGACTCAAAGATAATGGGGTCACGAGTTTGACCTTGTGGGGTCACGTGACGTCACGTAGAAGGCCTACTGTATATAACACGTGATCAGATGTGGGCTAAGCCTAGGCCTACATTTGAGCCAGGGGGCGAGGTTCCATCAGGCCTGCTTGATGTCTGCTCGATGTTTGCTCGATCGTGTAAACGGGGGTATTACTGGCAAAGTTCCCGCCTTACGGGTGGGTCACTCCACGGCAACTCAACCCCCCCCCCTCAGGCTGCCCGTGGGAGAAGGTGGGTGCAAGGTGAAGGCGCACGTACCTAGAGCCCAAAGAGTCCAAAGACTCAAACGACGCGGTCGTGGTCCGCGATCGTGTAACACAGAAAGCGGCAGAGGGGTATGACAAGCACGACAGACCAACCAACAAACAAACTTTCCGCGCAAGACTACCGCTACCACCACTACCACTACAACTAGTGCTACAACCTGGCAGGCGTTGGGATTCCATTTCGAATTTTTCTCGTCCCAGTGTCTGAACAGCGTCTCAGACGTAAGTACGCCGACTGTCATTGGTTTATTGTCTGCGTTCACCGACTGTATGAGTAGAGTGTTGAGTTTACTGTCCAATCTGTCGGCCGTCAGCGACACGCGGTGCAGGGGCTGCTGTGTACGATCACTGCACCGCACACAGATACACACAGTTGTAGTGTAGTAGTACTAGTAGTAGTATGTTTGAAATTCAAGGTCGTTCAAAGTCATCGATGTTGGCACCCCCGGAAAGCCCGTCAGCACTGCTTGTTATAATAAGCAGCAAATCTGTGATTACCTGCAGCCTTTTTATGCCAAAATAATGACTTTTTAGAAAGGTACCCTTCTTTGACGCTCTAGTAGGAGCGGAGTCTCTTCACCCAGCGGCACGAAATTTTGTCACATAAAAATAGTCTTTGTGGCAACCCAAAGTGAAGACTTCGTGATCGTAGTTTGCACAGTTTTGATACAATCGCAAAGTGTGACGAACAAAGTTTATAGACAGACACACAAACGTCACTACGATAGCTAAGACGCACTTAGCACTATGCGCTGTCGTGCATAAAAAGTCTTGATTTTAATGTTGGGAGAAAAATCCTCCACAAAGTTTCAAGACGTTTGCTAGTAACAATTACTGTTAAATATTTTTCACAACAATTAACCAGTTAAAAAGTCAACGTTCTAGACTTGGAAGTTTGCTTCCGTGGAACGGACAGACGGACGGACGGGCACGACCCGTAATGTGGCCGCCTGTTAGCACAACTTATAGTGGTGTAATCAATTGGGTAACGCGGGAGAACGTCGCTTTCCCAAACATTTTCGGAAGGAAATGCTGTTTCCCCAAATAATATCCGGACAAGGGGAAACTGTGATACAGCAGCGTTCCCAAGAGGCCTGCAAAAAAATAAAAAGTTAAAGAGCTCTTAAAGTAAAGTAAAAAAAATTGCCCCTCTTTTTGAACGTCTAAAACAAAAAAAACACAAAACTTGGTGTGACCAGATAAGGTTTCTGTGAAGCAAAAATGCCCTAAAATATTTTTTCGGCCGGGATTCAGTTTTGAACCTTGCTGGGGGAGCTTACTGTGTTCCTTAGACTCCTTAAGTTAACTAGATTAAAAAGGAGCGACTTTTAAAAAAAGCGAAAAAAAAGATAATTTTTCCTGATTAAAACAATCACTACTGCACTGATGATAGCGAAACGATTAAGTACCTGAAGTTATAGAACCAGACTGGTGCAAAACGTTGGAGCTCTTGGCGTTCAACCGCGCGTAATGCGTCACTACTGTTACCATGGAACAGTGTTATGTTGACGAAACCTTTGAATATGAACCGCGGAGACCTGCGTACACAGTCAACACTAAACATACAACCTATATACACGCTCATATAGGTCTACACGGCGGCACCTAAATACACAGGTTCAGATACACGGTGCGCTTGATCTGCTTTCCCTAGGTAGTGCAGAAGCATACATTGCAGTTGTAGTGGTGGCTTTCTTTTCGAGAACTGGTGGAGAACAGTTTCCGAGGACCCCAGCTAATCGTTGCCGATTGCTCGTTCTGCATAAAGCATGATGACGATGATGATGACGAAGGACGAATTAACTTTAGCGTGGCGTTAAGTCCTAAGACTACAAGGACACGTAACAATAAGCCTAAACAGTGAAGTCACGTAATACACTGTGTCTCAAAAAACATCCCCGACATTTTTGACTGTAACTTGAAAACCAATTATCAGATTTTGATAATTTTTGGTAAGAATATTCCTGACCACATTCAGCCGTTACTGCGGGGTATAAAGCCGACATGAGTCGCCAACTGAAAACAGCAAAAATGATTTTAGAGCTAAATTATCGTGCGTCGAATTCCAAAGTGATCATCGGCCGATTCAGTTGCTTTATACACGCCTTAATAATTGACGCTGTTGAATATAACTACGACGAATAAAATACAACTGCGCCTCGTAGCTAAAACTGAGAACTGGCATCTGAACACAATACTGAGAAACAACATGCAAAATGTGTTTAAATAAAAACACAGATGTATAAAAGATTTTTTTGCACAATTTAAGAGCGAATAGCTTTCTCCTTTAAATCTGACGGTATATGTGATAAAAGCGTCTACACGGTATGAACCTGGAAGAAATGGTTCAATTACCGGTAACGGAAGATCCGAATTTTTTTGTTCAGGGGGATTTGATACAATTTAAAAGCAAAGTTGCATGCAAAAACTAATAACATTCATTGACCTTGAAAATGTTACAAACATATTGAAGCATATTGCAAACATGTTCAACATGTTTCAAACATGCTCATACACGTTTATATATGTTCAAACATGTTTAAACTTGTTCCAGACATGTTCATACATGTACGATCTTCCTGCTTTTGAGCCTACATGCGTTTCTGCAGACCCACAACATTCCAGAATCGCTTAGCCCCGATCCCAGTGCTGGAGCTTAAACGAAAAAACTAGAAAAGCAGTCGTAGCCCGCACACCTTCGACAAGGGCTTGTCAGATTGTAATGTAGATTTCACCTACGCGTTTCCAACTATAGCTGCATTTTCCACAGTGACCTAGTTCTACGTGACCTAAAAAACCGTGATTGGATAGGCCTACACTGCCACTTTGCAGCAGTTCCGCTTATGCCCCGTTTAACGCAATGGTAACGAAAATTTCAAAGTGATCCAGAATCCAGGATTCCTGCCAGATTGCCCCCAAAATTGAATCACCTGTAGCTTTTGCCATGCCCGACATACCCTCAAAATTTCAGAAAGATCCGTCCATAACTTTTTGAGTTATCTTGCTAACACACACACAGACAGACAGACAGACAGACAAACAAACAAAAAACCGGCAAAAACATAACCTCCTTGGCGGAGGTAAAAATGAAAAAGAAAGGGACTGAAACAAAAAATTGTTCTGTGTCTCAGAAAAAAATGCCTCAAAGGTGATTGTAATGTGCACTTTTCTGGGCAACAAAATGCAGGGTTAATTATGCGGATAGTGCTGCTACTACTAATCAATTATGTGGTATTCGAATACTGCCAGTAAACTCGAGTCGGATTCGGGTTTTTATTTTTCGTGACTTGGACTCGGACCCTAACTAAAAGAATTCAACTACATCATTGCCACTACTACTACTACTAATACGTACGCGATTGCATGTTTTCTGAGATTTTTAAATCGGTCAAAATCCTCTGGACTCATCTTGCCGACGTAGATATACAGCAGTACAATGCTAGCCGGGTTGACGCGCTTGACACTGATTACGGCCGTATGGTTATTTTTGTCGTTTAGCGTGGCGTTTGCAAAGCTCTTAGGATCCATCTTAAGTCGTGTAGGCACGGCTACGGCTAGACCTTTGGCAACACTGCTGGACGGAATTGCCTTGTCCTTGTAATTCATTGACAACCTGCCCACAACACTACTGCTACTACTACTACTACTGCTGCTGCTGCTGCTGTCTAGGCTGTCCAAAAACTGTCAGCAAGTTGTTTGTGGGCAATTTTTTTTTATCAAAAATGCCAAATCTATGACTGATAACCTCAGTCCCAATTTGAAAAAAAACATCAGAAGCAAAATTATATTTGTGAGCATACTGCTGGAAATAATTTCCCCTGTTTGTGACAAAATTTTCTTCAGGAATGTGTAGGTTTTGTCGAAAAGTGCAACTTTTTTCTTCGCCTACTTTTTTAACGCACGACGCCGCTCCCTGACGACGGCACTAACCTTAACCATAACCCTATTATGTTACTAGTTACCGTCCTGTTTAATATTTTCCAATTCTTGCACGCCTAGCATTAAATAAACTTTTTGATGGTATGTTACTTATCTTATTTTTTTTTGTTCTAATTGTGGACGTGCTAAAGCCCAAATTCCATTACGCCGACTTTTGCCGAAACTTCCCGGACTTTGTCACCGACTGTCCCCTAGTCTTGTCACGGACTAGATTTCATTAGAGCGACACAAACGGATTTATCGCAGACTTTGGCGCAAAGTCGGCGTAATGGAATTTCAGCTTAACCTGACGACGGCCGAGTTGATCTCGCTGGTGTCGGTGGTGTCGTTGGCCGCTCTCTTTCTACGACTCTTGTAGTCGGCCCAGTCGTACGGGTTCTTCTCGAACGTCACCATCTGCAAAAAGCAGTCACACGACTGGGTGTTTATATGCAAAAATTCGACAGTCGGAAGACGTACACTGTTCAAAAAAACAGAAATATGACGTCAGCATGACGTCACCGGTGGCAAAAAAATACCACACTTTTTTTTCGAAGAAATACTTGATTTTTCCTATACATTCCCTAAAAATTTTGTGGAAATCTAAGCATTTTCCACGGTAATATAAAAGAAAACGTCAGCCGGTATTTTTTTCTGAACGCAGCGTAAACTGCAACATACATTTTCACTAACTCTGGCCCTCACTTTAACCCTAACTTTACTTTAAGTTGAAAGTGAATGTGCAGATTAAGTCAACGTCCGAACAAATGTATAAGAAAAAACCGCAAAACTTTCGAACTATCGATCAACCTTCCGATTATTGAGCTGACCCTAGTTCACACGGCGTTAGCATAGCTTGTCAATAACGTCATGAGCTGGGGAGGAATTATGGAGCCCCCAAAATTTTGGCTGTCGTAAAATCTTTGTCTTGTCGGGAAATCTGCGTTTAAAAGGTGTAAAATTTGAGTCTAAATACCCCTATCCATTTGTAAAAAAATAGAATCAAAGTTAAAATTTTAAACACCCACAATGTCTTCTGTCGAAAATTTGCAGCTCTCGGTCGCAATTCCGTCAGAAATTTGCAGTGTTTTTTTGAAAAATTGCACACCTTTTTGCCCCGCTTACTTTTTTAACCAACATAACGCCGATGCAGCTTGAAGACATGCGGATGCCACCAGGATGTAACGCCAAGGCCAAGGCAAAGACACAATTTAAGGCCAAGGACTTGTCAAAGACAAGGCCAAAGGTAAGAACTCGACATTTGTTCTCAAAAACACTCTAAGCTCAAGAAGATTTTGCATGGACAGCTCGGTCTATTTTGGGCGTTTTGAGCCAGCTAGGGTTAGACTCAAGTAAGCTAGGTTTGGTAACAGCCAGCAGCTTTTACAACTAATACTACTGCTGCTATTAGGCTACTACGACTAGTCATGGATGCCTCAAATTAAGAAGTCCACGGATTAGTGCAATGTGTACTCGTGTCTGAAAGATGTCGGTCTCGCCGTGCTCGATGAACTTGAACACGTCAGGACTGATGTAGACGACGGAGTCGGACTTGGCGCTGTCCGACTGTTGCGTGATCACCGTCGTTCTGTTGCCCTGGCGCGGCTCCATCGTACGCACTGACGCCGTCAGACTGCAATCAGCAGCATTATCGTCATCACAGTTTTAACAAACTTTAGAAAAATAAATTTTCTTAAAATTTGCAAACATGAATAAAGAAAAGTTACCCCATTTTACTTGTTTTGACATACTGACATTGACTGATACAGGCTGCTGGGAGATGTGGTGAATATAAAATACTATTATTTCATCGGTAGCACTTTAATTCTTGTAATAAATATTTTCATTTACTGCTACTTTCATACTTTAACGTATTTTAAATAAACAAAAAAACGTTGGAGAAACAAAAAAGCGCTTGCAAAATTTTATTGCAACTGTGATCATCATTACGCGCGACAGCACGTAGTGCTTGGTGCGCACTAGCTATTGCAATTCCAACTGTTTGTCTGTCTGTCTGTCTGTCAGTCACAACCCGGTACCGATTCAAGCCCAGTTTACATAGAAACTCCGAGTTTACACCGTATAATAGCGCAAAGTCTCCAATCTCCTGTGACAAAATTTCGTGTGACTGGGTGAAGGGATTTCACTCAAACAATAGCGTCAAAGAGGAACACCCCTAAAAGACGTTATTCTACCGTTATTGCTCGCTTAGCGTAAAAACGGTTACGGATAAGCACAGACTTGCTGCTTTATGCAACAAGCACTGCTGGCGAGCTTTCTTGGGCTACCAGCATAGATGACTTTGAACGACCGGAAATACCAAAAATGGCGGGTTATGCTTACAGGCCTTGTGAATTAGAAAGGACTTTACGTTTAAAGACAGGCAAGAAGTTATTTCAGTGTTTTGGTGGTCGAACCTGTCAGTGACAATTCGTGTCTCCTCATTGAGGTGAGTTGACTTGAGTAGCGCGTTGCTCACTGCGTCGACCGCCTTCATCAGAGACCCCACAACACCCTGCTTCTGTAACGCAACGAAACGCAATGAGCAACTATAGACGGTCTGGCCTTGCGCAAGACAAAATCTGTCCGCGATAGCCGCCGTGGCATGCTGCGATATTTATAGCAACGATGTCAGCGTTGGCCAATGGCTATCAACCTAGCAGCATGGTCCTATCTCGCGATGATAAAGTATCGGAAAATCTATACCTGTGACCTTAACCTTTGACCTATGACCTTCAGATTCAATAGATTTCCTGCGGTTGTAAAGACAAAGGCACACGCAAAATTGTATCAAGCTAAGTGCAGCCGTTCACGAGTTGTCGCGCTAACACAGAAAAAAAACATAAAAACTTAGCGATGATGCTGAAACAATACTGTTGTAGGTCTCTGCCTCAATGCATCTGTAATGTTAAAACCGTTCTAGGAAAAATAAAAAAAAACGTAAAAAAACGTGGCAAGAATAAAAAAAACGTTTAAAAACGTTGACTAAAAAACGTTGGCCATAATGTATTCAACTTCTTGCCTAATGCCTAATGCTTTAAGCGCAATATATCTGGAATAATAGTTTACATAAAAAGAACTTGATTTAATTTTAATTCAGCTGTGTGGTCGTAAGACGACAGCAATTAACTAACTAAATATGCTAGTTAAAAAAAGTTTTGTTTAGTATATTTGAACTAACTAAGTAAACTACATACTTATGACCTATTAATTCGTTTCTGTAATCCCAAAAGTGCTTCACGAAGCTTTTGATGGAATTTTCAATGCAATTTTTTAAAATAAAAAAAAACGTTGAGCAAGATAAAAAAAACGTTAAAAACGTAAAAACGTGGCAAGAATAAAAAACGTAAAATTAGTGCTAGCATTAACGTTAACAAGCATAATTCGGGTGCTGGTGAATTAGTGGACAAGTACTTCTTTCTGCTTGTCTTTCTGCCTGCGTGAGACAAAAAAAAACAGACAAGGACAGACGCACACAAACAGACACTAAGAAAGGGAAGGAGAGAGAGAGAGAGAGAGGGAAAGAGAAGGGGAGGGGAAAAAAGTGAGAGCGGTACCTTGTCGGTAGCCTGTGGTCCATACTGGTCATCAGAAGAACGCATCACATCAGATACAGACGACAGCAACACACTGTCAACAACAACAACAACAACAACAACAACTAGGGTCTACTACTACTACTACTACTACCATTGATGGGTAATCAAATAATTAAAAAATAACAAATGGGTATTGTATGTTTTTTGCGATTTTAGGCCGCGGCGCATATTTCAACAGTGAATTGTACCACAATTACTACAAACAGAGCAAGAGAACCTGCGTATAAATTTTTTTTAGCATAGTACGCAGATTTCAACCGTCTGAATTTCGACGATGCGCTGTACAAATTGACACCTTTAATCTTTTTTTAACTTTCAAGAAGTCCTCCGTACGGAGGCCTCAAATTTGAGTATTTTATTTCTATTATTTATTTATTGCACGTTGTATACTGATTGCCCAGATGGCAGCACCGATGATGTCGCGCGTCACGTAAGCTTTGCTGAAATTACTTGTTTCTGGCAACTATTCAACAGTAGCTTATTCAGAGACTCCCCCCGTTGTCTGCGCTCCCTTTGGTACTCACGTGTAGCTGTTAACCGTCTTTTCGAAGCGCACTTCTTCCGTCAGATCGGACACACTTTTCTCCATGTTGTCGACGATCTTGCTCATGTCGACGGTCTTAACGAACGTCAGGGGATCGATGTCTTTGATGTTTGAACTCAGCGTCTTGACCGCTGTCACCGACTGCTGCATCACTTCCACGGATTGGATGTCAGTCGCCTCGGGAGAGGAAGGAGCCGACTGCGTCAGTTTGGCCACCGCGTCCAGCATGTGCATCTTTTTCTACAACCAAACACCTTAGACGTAATAAACGTTTTTTTCACGTTTTTAAAAATTTTTAACACGTTGTTTACGTTTTTAACGTTTTTTTGATTTGCTAAACGTGTAAAATTTTTTTAACGTTTACTTAAATCTGATAATTTCTCCAATCGATCGTCGAGAAGGATTTTCAAAGCAACTGAAACAAATTAAAAGCCCTAGCGCCGTAGTATACTTACTCAGTACAATGATATTTGGTCTTGTCACCACGTGGCTGAATTAAAATTAAATAAAAATTCTTTTTATTTCTTTAGTTCTACCTATAATGCACATACAGCATTCGGTTTCATGCAAAAAGTTAAACAAATTACCGCATAACGTTTTTATCAACGTTTTGAACGTTTTTTTTTATTTCTGTCACTTTTTTGACGTTTTTAACGTATTTTAATTTTTTTCCGAGAACGTTTTTACATCTATGTCAAATACGTTCTAGTAGCTAGTAGTGGCAGCAGCAGCCGCCGCACACCGTCACACGTGACGCGTGAAAACTGCAAATTCCAAACTAATATCCCGTTTACACGATCGAGCAAACATCGAGCGGACATCGAGCAAACATCAAGCAGGCCTGATGGAACCCCGCCCC
>Ga0209367_1006860_pt1 | contig 15714 bp, 7 predicted proteins | sample WorMetLIZISLAND2_FD_187412 | JGI IMG/M metagenome (GOLD analysis project Ga0209367, IMG submission 187412) | Marine gutless worms symbiont microbial communities from Max Planck institute for Marine Microbiology, Germany - Olavius geniculatus... ... | reverse complement strand
TTCTACTTTTCCCCTTTCCTTTCTTTTATTTAGAAGTAAGACCCCTCAAGTCCAGCTAGAAAGTCTGGGGAGCTCTGTGAGCTTCTGCCTGGGGCGGATCGAGCCCCATTCCCCCAGTTTCTTTTTATTTTTTTACTTCCCCCAATTTTTTCTAGGAGGCATTTGCCTTCACCTGTCAATGGCGGGATGCTTCCCGCAAGTGTGAAATTCGAGCCGCAAAAGATGTGTCGCTCAACTTTCACGCGTCAACGTTGTGTCGTTCTTTAGCACTTGATAGCAGCCGGCGACCATTTGCCGCATGCAGGTTTTCTGATGGTAGTGCGGCAGCTTTCGCTTTTATAGCTGGTCCAAACTTCACTATTTTGATTTGTTTTGGATTTATTTTACGGCTTGTACAGCGTGTTGTACGGCAAATCGACAACTAATCGACGCCAGTGTATGTTGAGCATTAAGCCTACGCAAATAGCGTGGTGTGCGCTGCCGATGTGAGTGAATTCTCGCATTAATACTTGCTAGCTTGCCTGCTTTCTACCGACACAGTTAGTTTACAGTTGCGGCTTACGCGCTGCGTGTTTCGTTGTTCATTCAGTGCAACATCTTGAGACCACAGAGACTCTCGTATTGCTAGCCTACGAGAATCACTATGAAAAGTGAAAAAATCACGGCATACTTTTTTTCAGAAATTGCTAAATTCGCGACGAATCCACAGTAGCAGTTTACTGGAAGCACATTTTCACTCAACGTTATCAGTCACTAATCACTTGTTCAGTCTATGATTGAACGATAGACGGTCAGCGTTCTTTGTAACGAACGTCAAACATCTGTCGTTTTCATGAAACCATGTCCTATATAGAAAGTGCTATTCAGTGAATATATAGGTTTTAGCAAATAAAGAATTACCATTTAAGGTTCAACTTCATTGTGTTGTGTTTAGGCCTAACGTTAGAAATTTTCGTACCATAGGCCTATTTCAACACAGAAACTCAGCATTCGTAAAAAATCGTGACAAAAGCTGAAATTTACGGCGAACGCCAAAATTCACGGTTTCCATGAATTCGTGACTTTCCTGTAGCTTTACTAATGTCCGTTGAAGCAGAAGTCGACAGGTCAGGTCCTGCGGTATGTCTTAATTTGTCACTCTGATCGAGGCCAGTAGGCCTACGGCTGCACCTGCACCGAACCGATTCATATTCTTCAACGGTCAGTGGCGAAGACTCGATATCAATTTTTCACAAAGGCTTTTGACTGCGTTTGGTGATGGCTGTTGTCCTTAAACCAGAACACCGATTGTGGGGTTTCTACGGCGCAAAAAAATTCCGCCAAGTCAATGCACACACAGTCGTGTAATTACTTTGGACAGAAACGAGCCTATGCGACCACAATATATCAAACGCCCCAGGCTCAGACGCACATATCAGTGTCACAAACGGACATAGCCTACAACTTAGCGTGACAACAGCTCACTATGCACATAATGTGGGAGAAAAAATAGTTAGGTACTTGTCCGTTTATTTACCCGCACCCGAATTAACTGCTACGGTTAGGCTTGCGGGTAGGGTTAACGTTAGGAATAGGGGTAGGGTTGAGGTTAGGGTTATGGTTAGGGTCACTGTTACAGTTAGTACTAGCATTAGCGTTAACAACAATAATTCGGGTGCGGGTGAATTAACGGACAAGTACCAATAGTTTGATGCGATTCGTTCCCAAGTTACCGTTAACCGCTTGTGTGCAATGACTTGGCGGAATTTTGTGGAAAGTCAATCAGTCAATCGACGTATGAACATAACCCGCATCTATAACGATATTATAGGCCCCTATATGCCTAAGCCTAGTGATATTGGAGCGCCGCATCTGTGCGATATAGGCCCTAAGACCTTGTATATAAAAGCGTTGGGAACACTGGAGTGAGTCGTTTCTATGCAGTTATTAACGCAGCCTATATACAGTGAATCACATTTTTTGCTCGGCAACAAGCTGAAGACACTTGCGCCGACGTACGGTCGATGTGTGGTCGAACACGATGCATCGCAGATTGACGACGTACTACGTCTTTCTACAGCTCACTCGTTAACAAGCTTTAACAGTGGCACAACCACCGAAACAAACGGGGGTATTAAGACATGTCTTCCTGATTCCTCATAGCTGGCTGCCATCATCCAAACTCTTTACAGCTGTAGCTAAAACTTGTAGCACAAGGCCAGTGCCACGAGTGGCGCCAATTTAAAGGCATATATCATTTTATTATGAAAAATATTTTATCCCCCGCAGTAAGAATCCGGAGAGTTAAAAAAACAACAGTTTAAAGTGACTAAGAGGTATGGTGCTTCGTCGCAACATACGCAGAAAAATAAAATACAGCATACAACATAAAACATTACAACAATAAAAAAAACAATTAATCTAAGTGGGACTAGAAAGAATTGGTCCCCATATCTTTCAGAACGTAGTTGCCCCTGAGCTTGAAGCAAACTGGAACCGGCGACTTCAGATTGTAACGACACAGGTTCGGTGAAACCAAGATAAACCAAATCAGCGGCAAAATAGGCCTTTGATCAGAGACATCGTCAGTGACAAACGCAGATGAAGCCCAACGAAAGCATTAATTAGGAGTATACTTTAGGAGCGAATGTGCTAAATAACGTCTTCTTATTTAGTATATTTGTCTACAGACTGCGCGAATGCTGCGAGTTTATCAGCAACATGGATGCGAACTTGCGATGCTCGATGACAGCTGGCAGCGGGTTGCATCGAAGACTGCAGCGGAAAGTCGCGTGAGATCTCATTAGCTGTTCTGAGTGGAAACTACGACGACGACGTAAGTAAGTAGCTGCATAGACTCACTCATTCACTAACAAGCTTGTAGCTACCGATCAGTACTACCGGCTGATTCCATTGGTGACGGAGAGTGAGCAGAAAGGTCTCGATCAACCAAACAGATCCACGTGCAATGCATGCTGATTTCAGTGTCAGCAAATGCGCCGTCCTGTAGGGCTTTCTTTAGATTATTGTATACACTGTGTCTCAAAAAACGTCCAACTTTGTAATTGTCCATATCTTCTTAAAATATTTAGCGATTTTCGAAATTCTTTTATTGGCACACTTTGTGGACAAGTAGCGGTAGTATAATTATTAAACATCCCACATACCTTAACTGTGTTGCTACACTACAATGTAAAACTTAAATTGTTAAAAATTACTAAAATTCTGGAAATACGTATGCAAAAATTTTCTTCTGGAACAATTTTCAACTAATTTTTATGTTAAAAGTAAATGATGTTAGGTTTTTGATGCATTTCTTGTGTTTCTAAACAAAAGCAATGGATATTATTGTAAATAATAATTTTTAATACAGTAACGATACACCGGCAGGCCTAATGTAAACCTATTATTCATTTAGCAATGAGGCAAGTTTGAAAAATTTAGTTTCTAGAGAATTTTTTGAGGATAACCAGCAAAAGGGAAGGACTGGACACGTTACTGAAAAGATTTGGAAAACAGGAAGCACCGACAAAAACATGAGACTGGCATACTGAATTAAACATACCGTTAAACAGGCCAGATATTCACAAAGACAGGTCTAATACAGTGTAGTATCGTACAAATCATTCATCGCGATCTTGGTTTAAAGTGCCTTTTTATCTTCCAACACGCCTGTTGCCTATTGTTGCTGTTTTTTTCTTGCATTTATATTTTACAAGGTAGTGTAGCGACACGGTTACTGTACGTAGAAATCATTGGAGCAGCAAGGAGATGCTCATGACGTTGTGTCAATGACCGGAAGAGCACTTGTTGAACTTTACCGCCAACGTCAGCTTCTGAGACGCACTTCTACTGGATTCGGTATTATGCATGAATCTGGCGTGTTCTTTAATCTTTAGTGTCGTTGTAGGTTTACTCGTTGATGCAATATGCATTGCACTACTAAGTGCAGTCAGTCTGCAGCGAGCGAAACACAAATAACCCGCTGTGTGTGTCACCAACACGGTCATTACATCTTCCTAGGCAACAAGCTGCTGTATCTTCATCACTCACCATGCGTCTTCATTAAATTTGGACATCGCCGTCGCCCAGACGTCATTCGCTAATAGTCTATAGTACGTCAACAATATTTGCTCTTGACGCCCACTGACTGCTATAACGACGTACACCAACATATTAAGTCTGTTTCGTGACCTATGTGGGTGCGTTGTCAGAAACTAATAAGTTTGTGAATGTATGTCGTAATATGACACACGCTCACCGATAGTTACTTGTCTTTTTTGTTCTCTTTTTCGTTTTGCTCGTCTTCCCGGTTAGTTGATTTCTTATGCGGTCGTTCTAATCGGCCGCATTACAGGTTTTGTCCGTGCGTCCCCTAAGGGCTACTAATTCGAAAACGAAAAGGTTTGTAAAAAACCTAAATTGGTGTAAACTGCGCGCACCATTTACTCATTGGAGATGCTAAGATCTAAACAGTGGCGTATTCAGAAATTGAAAAAAAAGAAACGTACGTGATGTAATAATAGCAGAAACAGTTTACGTTAAGCTTAGACTTTGCCTGCACTTTCTCTTCTCATAAGTTTTTTTTGTTTAATGGTTAAAATCTGTTTCACTTTAAAAGAAAAACAGGCGAAGCCCCCTAAAAAGCTCATACATCCAAAACATGGGGCTCTGCACCATCCTCGCTCTAAGGCTCGGCCGCCACAGCATTCACTTAGCAAAACAGTTTTAGCGCAAGCAGTTCGCTTGTCAAACGGTCGCAATCACAGCATGCAGCTGACATTGAAAAGCCTCTTGACGAGCATTTAAATAGTAAATACGTGGCAGCTGACTTTGCAGCGGGGCTGTGCCGTCAATTGTTCGTGCTTATTCGTTTAATAAGTAAGTAAGTAAGTAAGTATAAGTAAAATTGTTATAAACATTGTTATAAACGTTTGTCTGTACTTTAGTCTAAAACAAATCTTAACTACTGCCGCTACTAAACATTAACGCTTTAAAAAAATAGTGTTAATATTACTGAAAAATTTGTTATTGTGCAGACTGTAACGTAAATCCTTAAACATTATTTGAATTTGTAGTTTATCTTATTACTCACTATATACTTAATAATTTTCAATCGTGTAATGTGTACCTACAATGTGAGTCAAAAAATTTTACCCCTCCCCCTTTTTATAGTTTTAAAACAGTTTTGTGAACTTTATTTTTCAAAGACTGAATAATTTTGAGCCATATTATAAACGCATATTCGGCGTTTAAATCTACACCAAATTACAAAGTTTCATTGAATTATTTTTAAATCTGCAGAACAAAGTTATGCCATATTATGCGCGCTCACCAAGAGAATTTTCCATTTTCACTACGCATTTGCCACAAAACACAAACTTTTTAATATTTGACAAGAAACACATGGTTAAAGTAAACAAATTGTAAAAAAAAGTTTGTATCTGATGTTTAAAATGTTTACCAAAGGCCAAAACACATGCATTCAGACGATAATTCGAAAGTCTGCGACAAGCCATTCTGTTTATGCTGCAGCACAACTTTTTGCTCTAGAATGGTCTTCGGTTTTGAGTTAAAGTGTTTGCAGCATTGCACCCCGCAAATTTGGCGTAGGTTTAAACGCCAAATATGCGTGTAAAATATGGCTGGAAAAGTCCAAGTTTTAAAAAAACAACATTCAAAAAACTTTAGGAGGAAGTAAAATTTTCTGACTCACTCTGTATGATTAATTATGATTTTAACATCATTCGGTACGAATACTCGAGCCGAAGATCTCTGTGACGTAGCCTATAATAACGCTGAAAACAGAACAAGCTGCGGAGGCTGACAAGAAAGTGAATGACGTGCGTCAACGCCTCGGCAGCGTTTCTCCGAGTCTCTGAAACTGCGTACGTCACTTACTCACTCACTGCAGCATTCAGCATGACTTCCAATCCAACGCAACGTACGCAACCCCAGCGCAAGACATTCTGGCGTTTTGGCCGTTGCGTCGCTTAAGTCGCTTGCGTCAGCTGCGTCTCTTGCGCTTGTTGCATGCATAGTGACTTTTTTGCGTTCGTTGGGTACTTGTTCGCGTACTTTTTGCGTCGCCTGCATCAGTTGCGTTAAAAAGCATGCAAGAGCCCGTGCGTCGCGCGCTCTGCGTGCGTCACTCACTCAGCGCAGCATTGCATTAATATGCTGACTGACGGTGCATGCCAGCTCACTATACAATCGCTCGCTCGCTTCAGCTCGCGTCGTCGTCGTCGTCGTCGATGACATGACGTACTTCAGCAACTGCTCGGCGTCTCGCGGCTAATCTTTGCGTCAACTTCGAACTTCGCTTTTTCCGTCGAGTTGTAACCGAAAACCAGACCGACGGACATACAGCGGACGTAATCTTCGGTGGGCAAAGTAGTGCATAAAAAGTGGAACAGCATAGTACAATGCTTTTTACATAGATCATACAGTTTTGGAAACGATTGGCCTCGATCGCTGCAGTGGACGTTGATCATACTGAACACTTGAACACAGTAATCAACACGACCACTCTTCACTGCAGTGATCCATGCTACTCGTCTCCGAAGACGTTTGATTGCTCCATCTAGTATCTACCAGAAGCACGTATTTTCCACTTCTTATGCGCCACTTGGCAATATGCGTGTGCTGTAGCCAGTTGGCGTCGTCGACGCAGATGGCGTACCTGTCCGACCGGTACTCGACGATCTCAGCGGCGCAGACGACGGCCGGCAGTCTCGATGATGACTCGGCAGACTGGCTAATGCAGCGGTTTGTAGTCGAGTTCCGCGACGGTCTGTACACGTACAGGGAGAGCAAGTCGGTGGCGTTGATCGGCGTCTACGTTTTGCTGTTCGCGGCGTCTGTCGTCGGTAACGTCGCGGTGTTGAGGATCGTGCTTCCATTCCGCAGAATGCGCAGCGTCACGCACTACTTCATCATCAACCTCGCCGCAGCCGACCTACTTCGTACGTCCGCCATTTTTTCCTTTTCTTTATTTCTTTTTATGCTTTACGCTTGTTTTAGTTTTTTTTCAATCTTAAACTTTTAGCTGTCTCATAAGCATCTTTTCCTACTAAAAACTAGGCCTATTCAGTGCGGAAGCGGACTGACAGCAGATCAAATAATTTTTTCGGTTGCAAAGGCGGACGTGGATTCTTGGTTAACATCCGCGGACTGACGTGAACTCCAAATTTCGGGATCCGCACATCTCTGGTGGTGGACTGTCCGGTTGATTCTCTTAGCTGCAAAATAATCTTTTTGCTAACGACGCCGATACTCTTTTTATGCACTACTGGTAAAATGGAAATGTTTTGAGAAAAAATACTCGAGCATTTCTAAATTTTAAATATCTTAAAAACCGACGGATAACAAGCTTAGTCTGCCACTTGAAACTAGATAAAAATAAAAAAAATGATAGCGAACGCAAAATAATACTAAGGCAGTTTGCGACTTACTGCAATCTATAACAAAGAATGTGCAGAAAATAACAATTGTCACTGTGAGCCATCGATAAAACTGTATTGAAACGATGGATCATTGGATCATGCTAAACGGGGTCGCCAATCGGTCAAATGTTGACACGTTACTGTGTAAATAACTTTTGACTTTCTGCTGCCTTCGATCCACAGCGATCAGTCTAAGCATATCAGCAGAGTGCAGATAGCATGGTTTCAGAAACCAATAGGATTATTGTTTTCTCATTTCGGTCCCTTTTGGTGATCGTGTTTTTTATTCTACGGTTAGAATATCTGAGAAGTGTTGGGTTAAACTCCCGGCGCAAGTAGTGACAAAATGTGCAAATATTTGTAATGTTACATTTTATAACATTTATAAGGCTGCTTTATGTGTGTGTGCTACAGTGACGGTGGTCTGTATGCCGACATCAGTCAGTAGGTGCGTCTACAAAGCGTGGATATACGGCTCGCATATGTGCAAAGTCACATCATACATGCAAGGTTAGTTCTTCTAGCTGCGCTCAATCAGTCTTTTAACGAATGATTCTTTTTAGCGATGATTGCGTGTTGCCGGTTTTAATTATATTTTAATCGTATATTAAATAAGCTTTTATCACCACATGTGCGTGCTTGTGTGCGTTTTCTTTCCCATTATACGGCCTTTTGATTGATTACAATGTTGATTGATTACAGACATATACCACGCAAGGCAAAAGTAATAAAGGTTGCCATTTTAAAATTCTGTTCGCTGATTTGTTTGCCCAGTTAGCCGCTTGCCCATCGGTTTTTTTTATCCCTTGTAACTTAAGAATCAAAGTTCGAATTTGGTGAAAATAAGCTGGCTACGAAAAGTAGCTTATACTTGATGTTGTTGCGGTTTTTGTCTAGAACATCAAAGCTGAAGATCGGCCAGAGCTCGCGAAGCTTAGGCACGAAATCCGATCTAACCGAGCCAAGTAGGCCTAGTCGAAAGAACCGCTGCTGCGAGATATAATTATAAACTCAAAAGTGTCACCCATACATGAGTGACGAGCGACGTGTGACGTAATCTTTCAAATTTACCAACTGGAAATGTCGAGATTGCGAGGTTACTGATGTGCGTGTATATTGATGTGCTTATTATATAGTTACTTTTATGTTATTTTATGTAACATTACATTTTTAGGTTTTCGATATTGTTTACCCCACTATCTATTTTGTTTTATTTGTGCTACGTTTCGGCGTAATACTGATTGATTGATTTATCGATCGTTCGATTGATTGACTGATTGATTGAATGTGAATTAACGCCTGTGATATAGCTAGGGTCAGCGTTTGTGGTCATACGAGTACTATTAGCCATATAATGTCAAGGAGCACACAAAATTTCTGGCATTATTTAAGAATGTCACGTTTCCGGCGACAGTCAACGAAGTTCCGCGGTTGTGTTAAAGAAATGCCATAGGGAAAGGCCAAAGTAATAAATAGACTACGACTTTCTTTTAGTGACGTCCTACCACGTGTTATTACACACGCACTCTCTCTCTCCCGCAGGTGACAGATATTAGGCAGGGAGAGTCGATCTAACGCTGAAGCCTTGGTAAGCCTGAACTAATGCACTTATTTCCCTGCGGCCAGGAAGTTCGCGTTAGCAGTAGGTATTGCGCGACCGTGCTCTTATTACTAGGACTTCTGTGAGTGACGGACGCGTTTCGAATGTAAGTGGCATCGAAGGTACTTGAGGTCTATATAATTATGCCCACGATTGTGATGAAGTTATGCGTTTTTCCAGTGAATTGGCCGCGAGGCCCCTGGGACTCCCAGTGACTACCGTGAGCAATCGGTCGACCTAAAGCCTCGATTAAAGCTAGCGACCGATCAGATGATAAGGCGTTTATACGGTTTATTGCTCTTTTATCACTTTAATCACATTATTACTTTCGCCAGGTAGATTATGTGACACCGGCACTTATTTATTTATCTGTTTTTTCTTGTTAGCTTGATTACACATAAGGTTGCAGGCGGATTTGGCTGAAATGTTCAGAGAAGTTAGAAATGGCCCAACTTAACAGTGGTTAGATTTTCGCTGGTGATCTGGGTGAGCATCTACATTCACGATAGGACTGAAGGATTTTTCACCATTGCACGACAAAAAAAAATTTCGTGGAACCGAGTGTGGTGCCTGGCGAACACTACACAACGAACACAACGGGAAGAAATCAGCATAACGTTGGCAGAGGTTTGCTGTCTTCGAGTGCTGTTCTAGTTCAGACTGTAACTGACCAAAGCTGTGTTGAGTCGGATCGGCGGCTATAATCACTGCTTGTTTGCTGCCGCTGCTGCACGTGCGCGCCACCAATAACACTAACACATTCAAGCGGAGATTCAAAATCTCTTTAATCTGCAATTTTTACGACTTGAGATATCCGAAAGATTTTATGTATTAGTCTAGTTATTTTATTACATTTTATTGTATTGCATTCAATTAATTATTGTATTGTAGAGCTTCTGTGTAAGTCGCCTTTGTCTGACAATTATTATTATCATTATGGCAAATGTGCAGTGCAATTTTTAAGCCGAAAATAATGGGTGGACGATCCCCATTTTTTACCACTGTCTCCCTTTATTCTTCTATAAGGCTTTGTTGCCCTGCTGTTGAAGCGAAATCCAGGCTGTCATCTCCCGATTTTTTTTGAAATTCTGCATTGCTGTAGTTGTAGCGTATTTTGATAAGTAAAATCATATCAAGTTACCAACAGGCTCATGACGATTATGACGGAATAGTTTTGATCTACCAGAGGTAACGAGGCTACGTCCACCGGCCGGAGAATAACGAAAAATAAAAATTGATTAACCCATTTGGGCAAAATGCCTGGAGTGGATGGGCGGTGTGTCAGAGTGGGTTGGTTTTCGCCAGTTCAGTTCAAATGTAAGAAAAGTTACTTGCTCTGCAGGTGTGGCAGTGTCGTCGAGTGTGCTGACGATCGCCGTGCTGAGTGCGGACCGCTTGCTTGCAGTCAGACGACCGCTGAGTCTGCGCGTCTACCGTGCCAGTCGTCACGCCTGGCTCATCGTGGCCGGCGTCTGGATGACGTCACTTGCAATCGCCGCTCCACTGCTCGACGTCCGTCAACTGCGCGTCATCGACCTCGGCATCGGCACGCACAGCAAGTTCAGCTTTTGCTACGAGGTGCGTATTTATGCGGCAGTGCTGTATGCCGCATCACTACTAATCAAATGTGTATAGCGTTAATATGTCGATTGTCTTCATAGGCGCTCGACGGACAGTTACAGTCGTAAGACAAATTCCTGGCTGTACTTTTAGGTTTGGGTGCAAGATGTACAATACTTGTATCTACGTTATCTTAGCCGATCGCAGCCAACTTTTTTGAATAAAGTGTTAGGCGCGTGATAACGTAATTTGTCTGTCTGTCGATGTTCTTTACTTTAGTTTTAATTGTGTAGTCAAGTATTTTTCGATATGTTTTGTTACCTAATTTGTGGACCATGAACTACATTTTTTTATTATTTTTTGGTTGCGTTTTATGTCGTCTATTGACATCGTCGGTGACTTAAATATTATTATAGCGGTACTATATTTAAGTATAGCCTTCCACATGCTTTATCGTAGTCGTGAAGACTGCGTCGTTCTGCTCCTACAACTGCGTCGAACGTCATAAGTTCTCAACAGCGTACTGCAGAACCGCCTGCCGCCGCCGCCGCCGCCGACGACGACGACATTTCTCTGTAATTAAGTGCAATTTGGCTTGTCGGTGCATGACTGTCTGCTGCTATCGACCGCTGCTCGATCTAGTTTCTTCTCTCAGCTCCAGCTCGAGCTGCCAGCCTTCCTGTGCACGAGTGTTCTGCGTAGATAAGCACAATGACATTAGCCTCTTTAACTAGAAAGCCGGACAACGGTGTCGAAAATTAGGTATTTTCAAGCACTTCATAGCAACAACTAGAAAGCAATCATAGCTCGCAGGTACCTCCGCCAAAACAATGCTATTCGTCAGGTGACGTCACCATATTCGCTTTGCCAGCGGTTTCGCTTATGCCCCCTTTAACGCAATGGTAACGAAAATTTCAAAGTGATCCAGAATCCAGGATTCCTGCTGGATCACCCGAAAATTGAATTACTTGTAGGTTATGCAATGCCTGACATTTTTTCAAAATTTCAGAAAGATCCGTCCATAACTTTTTAAGTTATCTTGCTAACACACAGACAAACAAACAAACAAAAACCGGCGAAAACATAACCTCCTTGGTGGAGGTAATGAATAGGTTAAAGTTTATATGCAAAAAACAGATTCTGGTAAATTAGCTTAGCTTGATGTAAAGCGTTGGTATTAATTATTAAAGCTATAATAATATTACGTTAGACCCGGTTAGTAGTACTTTTAGTCTTTTACCGTGTAGGAGTGCGACGTAAAATATGAACGGAACGTGTTCCAGAACAGTACAACTAACGTTGAAAGTTCGTCTTGCGGTTTGATGGAACATTTGCTTTTGAACAGTAGCAATGTCCCAGTAGTGTTAGTTTTTCTTTTAGGTACATTCATACTCGTATTTTACAACATAGTGTGACACAGTTAAAGTGTTGTGTGTGTTTTATATTTACGTTATTACAAACTTTTTACAGAATGTGCCAATGAAAGATTGGGAAAAATCGCTCAATATTTGAACACGTTTATTCGTCAAAGAAGACGGAAACGGACAAAAGGAGCGTATATGCAAATAAAAACAATACATCCGTATAACCACAGAACAACCCAAAACTTTTAAAATTTAACTAAAAATTCGCCAATATTCTGTGACGATGTGGGCAAAAGTTTGGTTTACTTTTTGGTCCTGTTGTATGTAGGTATGGTCCATTTGCCTGTGTAGCTGGTTTGCTACATTTCGCAAAGGTTTACGCTTATACGTGTATTACAGTTTCTATTTTACGGTGTCGACGACATGTACAGGAGTGGTCTAGAGGGTGGACACGGCGCGTGTATGGCGTCACGGTGTTCACGCTACTGTTCGCCGTGCCGGCTGCGTTCGTGATCAGTGCGTTCGTGCTGATCGTGCGACAGTTGTGGACGGACGCGGGTGTAGCGTGTAGCGTGGTGCGCAGTCGTCGCGCTGCCAATGTGCTCGCAGGTCGCCGGCGCATCGCACGCCTACTTGCCACCATCGCCGTCGCCTTCGCCATCTGCTGGACCCCTTACCACATACTCAGGTGTGCCACTGTCAACAGTGCCGTGTCTTGTGGCTCTTTGTAGGAAACTTATCTCAGAGCTGCGGAACGTCGCTTGGTGCTACCAGTGATATAGTCGAGTCTTGAAATTTGAGTCCCAGTTTAAAGGTGCGTACAGAGTGACAAAAATGAAACGGTCTTGTCATTTTTTCCTTTTTGTCTTTTTTATTTTTTTCACTGTGTGCTTGTGTTATGTTTTGTGTTCTTTGTGTTTGCTTTTATGTATGTCTTGTGTTGCTGCCGCCATGGCGAAATAGTTTTTAAAAACCGAAGCGGGCGTACTGTATAGGCTAAACAATAGTTTAGACTGTCGCGCGCTGGCCGCTAGACATCACTCTTTGTTGCACGCTGCAGAGTCTGCAGTCTGCAGCTGCAGATTCTGCCTGTTTGTCTGTTTGTCCGCTCTACTTATAGCAACGCCGACCGATCGCTGCTATGGTACGGTCAACTTTTGGCTCATTGCCGTGGCAATGTGACCTGTGCTGGTAACAGCTACGCGGATAAATAGCCGATAAGCTTTTTATCCGGCTGCCGTTGTCCTGTGTGGTGTGCCGTTTGACGGATGGAACGCGTGCTAGGCTGCTAACAGTTTGTTTTCTTTGGTCGATCGCCGGCGCTCGCTTCGATCAACACGGCCGTTATCTGTGCCAGTGTACGTAATGTACGTTCGCTCAGGCTTACCGGCATACTACCGATTTGTTATTACTTCCTGGGTTGTTAAGAAAACATTTATTTATTTATATATTTATTTATTATAGCCCCAGTACTCAATTCCCGAGGGCTGAAATATCAAAATACGGTACAGAAATTATATCTGGAATGGTGACGATGCGGACTCGGAAATTGCGAACGTATCAGCTAGGCATGTCGCGTTGAAGCGTTGGACGGTGACCGACAAGCGCTGGAAAAAGAACGTCGTTTCACGCGGTTCCGTCGTCACCTCGGTCAAACGCCTTCCGATTTGTGACAAGAACTCCTGGGTGCTGATACTCATGGGTTTAAGTGTTTCCAGTGTCACTCAAAAAAAATCGTGACTGCCGCTGAGTGAGCTGTACTTGTTCCTGTTTCTCATAGCTGCAGTCTCAGCGGCACAGGCACTGGTGATGACGCTCTGCTGCAGATAAGCGTTTCCCAGAGTGTCGACCACTGTGACGTCCCAAGTGGCGCTGCGCCCAGAGTTCCATGGCAGCAATGTCAAACCGCCGGGCCGCTTGCCGTCGTCACGGACCAGCCCGTGTAGTTCCATCATCCTGGGAACGCCAACTCGAGTCAAAGCGCGCCAGATGACAGCAATTCTGTAGGCGTATTACACGGTTGTCGTCCGTCGTCGTCTGTCGTCTCCTGTAACGGGTGTATTGTGGCTAAACGGTACACGATAGAATCTACGTTGCTATTGATCACTAATAAACAGTCGAATACCTGCTTTTAAATGACATTAAAATCAGTGACCTTGGATGACCTTGGATGACCTTGGATGACCTTGAACGCACTATGGTGTGCCAATCGATGGAGATCTCGATGTGGAATCCTACCCACCCAAATCGACTTTTTCGGAAGACCATATTTTGGCCCCTAGGGGGTGCTGCGCCCCCAAATTTTTACACGCGCCATAGAATTACCACGTCTTGATAGTGCTTTCCCCACCAAGGACCTGGGTCCACCTTACAATTTTTTTTCAAAGGGGGGGTCAAAAATTGGCTTAAAATGTAGTAAAGGAGCGCTTATAACTTCGGAGTTAGTGGGTGTAGCCCAAAGAAACTTTGGCACTTGACATGCCTCTAGGTTGGAGTGTTAACGCAAGTACAACTTTTGGGGGCACCCCCCTTCCTTAAAATTTGGGAGAGCAAAAAACGTTCAAAAATCGGTGCAATTTACGACAACACTTTCGAGTTTGAGCGCAAATATCTCTGGAACAGATGAAAATAGCGACAAAATGTAAACGGCGTTAACGAAAACGATCTTTCCGGCGTTGAACAAAAAAATTTGTGAACTTCGGTCCACTACGAACAAAGTTATAAGCGCTCATGTTGACCTCCGTAAGTCGACAATGCGCGTTCTGCGTATGCCAATGCATTTGAGTTCGGGCCACGTGACTTTGGTGCCGGAGAAATTTAACCCCCGTCCTAATTCTCCCCCCCTAATCAGACTTATGGCGCCGGGCGGACTCACGTTGGGCTTTGCCCCAAATTTCTAGTTAGCATTATTACTTACCACACTTATTTTATTACACTTTGTATTTTATTTTAGCATTTATTAGATTTCTGCGTTGCGGTTTGTCAAAGTTTTTATCAAACGAATATTTGATCATTTGATGCTTTCATTTAATTTTAGTTCTGTGCAATTCGGTTCATTTATGTCTCTCTGTACGCGTTTTAAGTCCGAGTCACAACAATAAAGATTTGAGTTAAGTCCGACTCAAATTCACTGCTCGACTCCAATACAATATTACTGCACTTAACAAACGCAAATACACATAACAAAGATAAAATTTCAAATCTGCAATAATTCTCGTCAATAAATTAAAAATCAAAAAACAAAAAAAAACGAAACTTCGTTCACCATCTACATCAGTGTAGCCCATCTACTGTAGTACTTTAATACAAAACATTTAAATTCGTTATGTGACTGACGACTTTATTTTCCGGACACGGTGCATGTCTCTGTCTGTTGTATTTTTAGTTACTGGAAATGGCATTTTGATGCTCACTTACTATGCTCACTAATCATTACAGTATCTGGTCTGCTGTTGATTTACGGCCACGTTGAGTGGCTGTCGGCTACAAAAGTTTGTGCAGCTACTGCAATAAACATCATCATCATCATCATCATCGACAACCGTGGGCTCAATGCCCGTTGGTGTCTGACGCCATTCTTACTATCGCTGCCCACCGCTGCCTATCTAGGGCAGCATGGCTTAACTCCTGCAGGGTTGCCCCACACCACTGCTCAATGTCATCTGACCATTCTCGGTGAGGCCGTCCTCTTTTGTTTGAACCATCCATCATTCCGAACACCAGGGTCTTTATCTTTCTGCTGTCGTTCATTCTGCAGATATGGCCG
>Ga0209367_1006859_pt1 | contig 15714 bp, 8 predicted proteins | sample WorMetLIZISLAND2_FD_187412 | JGI IMG/M metagenome (GOLD analysis project Ga0209367, IMG submission 187412) | Marine gutless worms symbiont microbial communities from Max Planck institute for Marine Microbiology, Germany - Olavius geniculatus... ... | reverse complement strand
TAATTTCATAGTGTAAACATTACTTTTAGCATACGTCTGACCCGCATATTCATTTTCCCGTATATTCATGTCTCGTATTTTCATGTCTCGCATTTTCATGTCTCCCATTTTCCTTTCCCGCATTTTCATGTCTCACTTTTTCCATTTTCACCCCTTACTTTTGGTGCCGCATTTTCATGTCTCGTATTTTCATTTCTCGCATTTTCAGCGTCCCCATCGTTGGATAGGGCGATGACAAGTTTCTATAAACTGTAACTTTGTCTCTATCTGCAACGGTTCGGCCGCAATTTGCAACACAACGTTGCCTGCTGTATAGGCTATGTGTTCGTGGAAACAGTTAAAAAAAGTATTTATCACGCCACTTGAGTTCAAGGTTTAAACCAACAAAAAAGCCCAGCTGTCGCTAGGGCAGACGCGCTACAGCCTATACAGTTTCTGTTGCAGTACTGACCTTCAAGGCACATTCAAGGTCAATAATTTTTAGGTCAGTTAAAGTGCAATAAGCAACTTCCTATTAGTGATTAAAAGTAACCTTGGCCCTATTCATTACCGTTTCCGAGATACGGCCAGTTTTTGGTTGAATAACGCACATTTTGTACCCCCTTCATAAAACCCTACATTTAAAAACGTTGCCTTTAAACTACATTTTTTAAACATTGTACACAGAAAGTCTCGACAAAGACTCAAAAGGCTAATAATATAAACTTTTTTCCAAGACTTACCGTTAGCCAGGGTATAACTGTTACATACAGACAAACAGACACACGACAACCCGTGCCATAAACGCCTACAGCATAGCTGTAGCGCGTCAAAAATTATGGTTTTTAGATTTTAAACGATAGCTATGATACCAAGACCTAACGTCACTGGAAGTGCTAAGTGTGACGTGACAAAAATATTGATAAAATTATCGTGCATTTTATGTTTTTGCAAAGTCATTAGTGTATGTTTTGAGTGACAAATCTAGTCTATTCTTCTGTAGTCGATGTCAGCGATCAGCCGATGTCTTCGCTGCTGTTATGTCCCTGCGAGTTGTATTATATTCTGCATCCGGTCAAGTCATTAGCATTGTGTTTATAGCTTACATATTTCCTGTCGCACATCAAAACAGTATGCGGGAACAGAGAAGACTAGGGAAGAAATGCAAACGAACGTGGATAGGGGAACCGCTGAACCTGGACACAAAAACAATCGACTAGGATCACCCGACGCCCACGCACTATTTTTAGCTTCAAAGCTGTTTTGCTGCGCAGTTTATTTCGCAGTAGAGTAGCTGTACTATGTGTGCCGTATATATACAGTAGGCTATTAAAACGTAAAGTCACGCAAATTCATAGAATGACAGTACAACAATGCCACTTCAAGGAACAATACACCGATGACGAAGTGGTTTGGTCACGTTTTCGTGCAACCTATTGCAGCACCGACTTAAACTACAGTTCTGATCTAAAAGTATAAAATGTTGGCGCATAACGTTTTTTGAGAGACAAAAGTTTAATACAGGTACATCTGAAAGGATTTAGACTACATACTCTGCAAAAATTTGGTTACAGTGGCTGGTTTCACTCAAACAATAGGCTTACAACTAACTGAACTGAATAGAGTGTATTCGTGAGCATAACATCATAGACTATAGTGTTCATCTGTAAAACTCGCGTGGTCAGTGTTGTTGAAAAAACATATCAATCCATTGCTTTAAACGTCTTCTGTGATACGCTGTGCTAATAATGTGGAAGTTAAATGTCAGATGGAGGCAGCGTCTTCGATTGTCTTTTCGATCATTCAGTTTTCAAGATTTCTTAATTACAAGCCCGACTGAGAAAGCGTTTATCACGGAAAACCAGTAAGACTAAACCTATGTATCAAATTAGAAGTTTCTGAAATCGTTTGTCCTTTATGAATAAACAAACACGTGGAGTCCAATACATAATGCAGCATCCAAACCGAGTTCCGTGCCACTTTACATGGAAACCAGCCATCAAGATGAAATTGTCGGTGTTTATTTGCTTATTATTAATTTGTGTGAAAATATCAGAGTATTTAATCATTTTAGTTGCACATTGCTGTTGGCAAAATGTTTAAGCGTTGAAAAGAAAAAGCGACGTCACAAATTAGCTTCATTGCAAGAGTTAATACATGGCTTAGTCCGCACGATTTGTCACGTGGAACAATTTAACAAGTTTTCTTCCTCGCCGACATTCATCTACAAACTCCCATATTTCTGCTTATTGCCACTGCCAGTTCGTGTGATTAACAAGATGATATTTCGATCGCGTACAACTTTTATACAGAACTCTTGCCGACATAGTATAGACCGATTTTGGTTTTTTTTGAATAAGTCACATTAATAAGCAAATATTTAAACCTAAGGTTTTTCGATACGGCCTAAGCTCCTTTTTTAAAATATTGCGTTGGGTAATATGCGACTAGCTCAGCAAAAACAAGCCGGCAAACTTTTGAGATAACATCTTGATTAATGCACAAAACAAACACACATTAATAAAAATACAAAAAAGTTACGCTGAAATTTAAACTAACTGAAATTATAAAACGATTGCGAATATTAAAACATGAAAACATTGTGCGTAGTATTGATTTGCATATGACTGAATAGAACTGAGTGGTATAGTCTAAGACTCTTTAGACATCTTAAAGACGGCAGCATAATCTTTGAGACAAGTAATGCGATGCGTGCATTTGATGTCATCTTTATCGCTCGTGGATGAGTAGTTAAAGTCTCGAACAACGTCTCAGACTAATTCAAAATGATTATATAACCTGGATCGCGTTTACGTTGAAACCCTAAGTCCGCTCAGATCTTCTATTCAGGTCACATAGGTTAGTTTCCTTCGTTACCGCCGCCGCCGCCATTTAAACCACGCTAGCGGTTAAGGCTCCGGACAGGTTAATAAGGCTTTAACAAGTAATTTGTGCAAAGCTCACGTGACGCGCGATAGCAGCGGTCCTGCCACTTTGGCAATCAGTGTAGGCCTACAGCAACAAAATATTAATGCATCTTAAAAGAGTACTTTAATTTAAGGCTTCCGCATGGAATGCTCCTTGAATTTAAAAGATCGAAACTTTGATTTTTAAAAATGTACGTTCTATGCTAAAAATATCATACGCAGGTTGTCCAAGTCCATCTTCTGCCATTTCGGCGCAATTCACTCTTAAAATGTGTATCGCAGCCGGAAATCGCAAAGATAACTAAAAACCTCTATTCTGAGGGTTCAAGGTCATTCAAGGTCATCGACGTTGACATTAATAAAAAGCTTGTCACCAGTGCTTGTTATGATAAGCAGCATGTCTGTGCCTATCTGTAACCGTTTTCACGCTACACGAAATAATTGCGGTAAAATAACCATTTTTAGAGGGTAGCTGTCTTTGACGCCCAACCGCGCCGGCCTCCTTGAACCTAAGAGGTCGGGACTTGGACTGCTAAAATCTACGTTTAATGCTGAAAATTTCGTATGCAGGTTGTCATAGTCTAGCCATTTCGTCACAATTCAGTGTTGAAATGTGCGCAACATCCAAAAATTGCGAAAAATTCACTAAAAACCCTTTTATGGAGGGTTCAAGGTCGTTCAAGGTCATCGATGTTGATAAATCTAAAAAGCCTATCACTAGTGCTTGTTATGATAAGCAGCACGTTTCTACCGATCTGCAACAGTTTTTACACTATACGAGCCAATAACGGCAAAATAACGTCTTTTTAAGAGGGTTCCCTTCTTTGACGCCCTCGATCGAATGGAACCCCCGCACCCAGGGACACGAAATTTTGTCACAAAAAAAAACCAGAGACCTTGAGGCAGCCAATGGTAAAAATTTCGTGAACCTAGCTTGCACCGTTTTAACACAATACAGCAGTGTGACAGACAGACAGACGGACAGACGCCCAGGCTATTGCTAAGACGCGCGAAGCATTCTGCTGTCGCGCGTAAAAACCGGTTCCTGACACTTTCAGGGACTTACCACGGGTGATAATAATGATCGCGTCGCACATAAAGCCATAACTGTACGTAACGTAACAAGGGCGATTTGACAGTTTTAGATGGTTTTCTGAACAAATTTTTTTTAGCTTTTTTTACTAATTAATGACAAACGCATTAGAGGTTTTTAAACGATATGCGCTATATCAATCTACGTTTTACATTTTACTGGCAGATTAACGAAGTCGATGTACAGGGTTAGCTATAAACGTGACAACTTTTTGGCATTTGCGTTTCCTCTCTTTTTAGATGCATTATATTTGCAATTTCTGTTTACCCAGTTTACCCACGTCTTATTTTTATTAAACGACGCTGTCACTGTGTACTGTAGTTTTTCGTCTGCGAATGTGAACAAATTCTGTTATTATACGAATAAAATGTAATTTCGTCACAATAATTAGATTAACTAATGATGAACGCTGTTTAATTCACAATCTGCGTTTAGGAAAACACTGAGGTTACGAGAAAATATAAAACTGTATTCAAACACATAAATAAATTTAATCTGTAGATATTATTCATGTAACTACCGATACTTTTCTTTGCCATTACCAGTAACTGGTGCAACTAAAGCCCGTTAGTTAGTTCTTTACTACAACTTCGTTAGTCAATCAATCTGCACGGTGTTTGTTTGAAATTCACAAGCAGTAGGGCTGCTGCTGCTGCTGTCGCTGCCAGCGGACCACGTCTGCGTCGTAGTCGACGTTGAAGCCTCGCACTCCAGCAGCGATCATCGACGACCTCCACGACTCACCGTCGTGATCATCGCTCAAGTCTGGTGGAATGATTTGTCGCCTCCCCGTCACATCTCCTGGTGGCATGGTGGACGAACAACCGACGACGTCGTTGTCGTCGTAGATTGTTGCCAGACGTGGACAGCTGATCGTCACAAAACTGTCGTTTCTCGACGTCAGCTGCGCGTTGCAACTGCAATCGTCGACCGAACCAGAAAACATCGTCTGCAATACAATGCTCGCTTATTGAAATGCAACCGACAAATTGCAGAACACGACACACACACACATCGGACGATAAAATATATAAGTATGATACGACATACGATACGACGAAATATAGAAGTTTTTACGTATTCACCGACGAGCACGGGTTTGGTAGATTTATCCTGAGTCTTTGCTGCGTGTTTATGCGTACGTTTCTTTTATCTTTATCTACCAAACTAACGGCAAGAAGACGTTTAATAATTAAGTTATTACTGGACAACCATTTTAGTTTAAAAACCTAAGCTTAAGAAAATGTCGCGCACAACAGCATGCGTATTCGCTGTCCAACAATATTCAAATGTTTATAAAAAAAAACAAAAAAAACACAGAATTTAACGTAAAGTCAAGTACTTTCTGAGCCATGAGGACTATAGGTCAACGCTGATCTTTTAGCCTTTAGTCAGACAACACTTTACACTGCCAGACCACCACGAAAACGGGGGCTAGTGCATCGCGCGGTGTACCTGTTTACGTCCCAGCTTTTGCCGGTACTCAGATTTTTAGTGAAAATATTTGCACAGTATTATGTTTATAAAGTTACACTGGCAGCGATGTCTTCCGTGTAAGGCCAGGAGGGTGACAGAGCGTCGATAGCGGCGGCAGCTGGATCAACTTGCAGCAAATCTGGACGAATGACTTGACAGAGCATCTCAGCATCACGCATCAACTCGTAGACGACACCGTCACCACCAGCACATGCCCGTACTAACTCCCTGTACGTACGCACAACGATTACTTCAAGCCATCGTAGAAGTATTATTTACTTAATTATTTAAAGAGCACACAAGCATGGCACGTGTATATTACGAAACATTGTGTCCTATTGGCCAGAAAGGCATGCACAACTGCCGATTATAAAACTAAAATACACAGCAGTAACAAAACAAAAAGCGCACATTGTCTTCAATGTGCGTGCGTTTAGCCTGTTGCAGCAAGAGGCAAATGGGATCGGTGTACATTTTGAACAGTAATAATTTCTTAATTTCTGTCGTACTATTAAAGCTTACGCGCCGACGTCTAGAAGTCTCTTACTGAATGATGTCATGGCTACGTGTGCAGTCGGCCAGGTAGCTGACGTGGTAGATGCGGATCGCTGAGGTGTGACGTCGCTGTGATGTGAGATCACTGACGACTCGAGTGAACAGACGATCGACAGACGACGAGCCGCGACGACCCACGACCACATCGTCGTACAGCCGTCGTGCAGTCGGCGAGTGAACCATTACCACTCCCGCCACCTTTCCCACGCACGATGACGTCACGTCACGTAACCGGATGACGTCACAGCCGCAGCGACGAGCCAGCAGTACGGCCAGCTCATCGTTGCCACGGGTAACGGCATCCAGCAGCAGCAGCCGACGAGCAGAGCTCTTCCTACCATCCCTACACGACCTCAGCGCTGCAAGCACAGTCACATGGGTTCCGTCCATTCACGGGTTGAGTTGGGTCGGGTCCGGTTAGATCCAGATTTTTTCCTTACTAGTGAATGGGGTTAGGTCGAATCCAGTCTGTATGGGTCGCTGTGCATATATTTGTTTCATCAACAGCGACTTATTATTCTGAATTTATCAGCTGTACAAATTACGCACTTGTGAATGAATAATGCTTAATTTCTTAAACAACACTGCTCGAATTTATGTAGGAAAATAGTGACTGGCGCAAATGTGAGAATTAGATAATATACTTCAAGACTTCTAAACCCAACTGTAGCTATGGGTGTGGTTGGTTCGGGTTGGATCCATGAGCTAGTGGGTCGGGTCAGATAAAAATGATCCATGTCCAACTTTGACTGAACACACACGCACTGTGCTGCGCTGTAACATTGTTTCCGTCACAGAGACCGACAAACTTGCTACTTGGCCATCAGCTCACCAAGATCCCGAAAATGGCTGACCGTTATTAAAAATTAACCAATTAACCAGTAACTAAATCAACTGGCTATTATAAAATTTGCAATAACAAATTCTAATATTTTTAAATATATGCAAGTCGTGTGCAAAATCGCCAGCAAAAAATCGACACTTTTTGGCCACCCGCATCGCCTACAAAAATTTCATCAAAACTCTCTCATAAGCATAAAAACATACACAAGCAAAACATAGCTTCTTCCCTTTTACAAAGCCAAAGGGCAAAAAATAATACGGGGATTGGTGTGGTTTCTCTGTGAAATTTGGGTAACAAAAATTTTCGCAACATACCGTTGCGTAGTCTTGTGGCGATGGCGGACTGACGCAGATGGCAGACGCTGATGAAGGCGACCATCAGCAGCACCGCGAGACTGGACGTTGTGATGACAACTGTCTGCCAAGACGACGACGACGAAGAATTATTGGACGAATCAACACGACTGAACTCGACTCTGGAATTTAAACTGGACTGCGTCTCTGTGTCCGAGATCCATTCACGTCCTGTAACCATCGGGCTGAACGACACTGCGGGATGTTTCGCGACATTTTGCACCATGCTTCCTTTATCTGCAATTAAAGTTGAGTTAAACGAGGAAAACACATTTGCGAAGCGTCATAAAACCTAAAAACAATACGCATGTTTTTATTCACCAAAAGGTAGCAACACAACACACACAAATAACGAAAAAACAGACATTAAGTAATAAATGAAACGTAATGCGATACTGGATGTGGTGATGACAAATGTCTGCCAGGACGACGACAAAGAAAAATTCTTTGATATATCAACACGACTGAACTTAACTCTCCAGTCGGGACTGGACTGCGTCTCTGCGTCCGAGATCCATTCACGTCCTGTAACCATCGGGCTAAACGCCACGGTCGGAGGTCTCGTCATATTTTGCGGCATGCTTCTTCTCCCTGTAGCATCGTCGGCAACAGCAATAGCAAAATAGTGTGTGGTACATGTAATACTATTACAGATACTGCAGACACTACATTGAAAAACAAGTGAGCTTCAAAAGTGCACGGTTCAATCTTTAGAACTTGCAGGAGTTGTCTCAAGTCGTCATCGCGAGTGGCATTTGACATTTCGATTTCCCACAAAAACACAATAATACATGCGTTGTAAAGAACACTGTCAGTCCAACTTCGAACTGCTTGCAATTTTCTCTGCAAAATTAGGGGTAGGCATGGTACAGAGTAATAAATGAAACTTAATGTCTTTCCCGTATACGATAAAAGCATAAACGCAAGGAAGAGTTAGTTAAGGACAAAAACCTTAGAACCTTTTCCCGCCAATGAGCGCCAAGTGTTACATGAACACTTCATGTAATTTTATTTTTCGAGTTCTAGTCTGACGCATGACTGACACGTACTGCCTGCAGTGGTGAGGGTGACGTTTTTTGACACAGCTGGAGTTGCGCGGCAGTGACTTGGTCGACAAGCAGCACCAGCTTTCGTGTAGCTCGCACACGAACTTGTATCCGTCGGCAGTGGCTGAACCTGCGGGCCCACACCCAACACTTGGACCGACTGTGACTTAACGTCCAGAGCTTAAACCACTACTAAGGAAGTAAGTAAGTAACAGAAACTATTAGAGTGTTTATGGTAGCATGAGCATCACTGCGCGGGCATTGTATGGTCACAGGACGCACCAGAAAAGAATTTAGGTACCAGGACTGCAAAATTTATAAGTATTAATATTTATAGTTTTTCGGTAATTTATCACCTTACAAGCTTTGGAGAATATTGTATATGTTCTTGGAGACAAAAAGTTTTAGCCACAAACAACTTTGCCATGCCAGCTCATGAAAGTTCTTATCTCAGCGCTTTGCCTGTTTTTATTCAGCTTCGAATAAAGTGATTTGAAAATCCTGTACGTTCAGCAAGCAACGCCAAACATCAGTAACAACAATTTAAAAACTATAACATGCTAATGATGATGCTAGGACCTTGTTATAGGTTTATGTGGGTGGCGCAAAACGTCTTCCCACGAGTCAATTAATCAACGCAGTAATGGAATTCAACGTATATTAGCACTGATATGCTACTTACCCAAACATCGTAAGTTCCCGGCAGAACGTCGAAGAAGTCAACTCGTGTTAAAGTTGCATTCTGAAACACACATCGCATTCAGGCACAATTGCAAAATCGGCATTATTGTGCAGTGTACATAATCGATAGACAGCTTAAGTACAATGCGGGGTTTTTCAGTATAACAGTAAGTTTGTCAACAACGGTAATGCTTATTACAAAGTCTGAAGCATTTATTTCTTAATCCCAAAAACTTGCAAGTTGTTAGCGTGTCTTCTATTAGGCCTGATGTTGTCTGGTGGCACGCCATCATATAGTGTTTATTCTTTGATTGGGGGAACCTTTCTAGCATCAAGTAGGCCAATGGCTAATGCAGGTGTCTCCGCGTGGGACTTAAATTCGCACGACGTCACCTAAACCGCTTTCCTTCTTGGTGAACTAAAAAGTGACCCCCTCGCCTTTTAACTACGTCAGTGTAATGCTATATGCTGCAAAACACCACACATTTATATTGTTTAAACTACTTTAGCACTTGCTATTTATCATTCACAGCTCAACTGTTTTAAAAATGCAGTGTTCCTTCACACGCAGACTGTGAATTGAACAACGTTCATCAATAGTTAATCCGATCATTGTAAAAAAATTACACTTTATTCGCTTAAAAACTAAACATTTTTACATTGGCAAATAAAAAATAATGACATTGAATAAAAATTACAACCGTGCATCTAACAAAACAAAAAAAAACAAACAAAACACGGTGCTACTGTTTTAGCACACCCTGCATTACATTATAGACCTACACTAACATTAGCTGCAGCTATTGATTTACAGCTTGTTACCTTCAGCGTGACATTTGTTGCGTACTTAACAGTCGAGTACTGAGTAAGGCAGACGACGTAATGATAGTATGAAAAACTTGGAGGCGGATTCGTGAAAGCAAGGGCAACGGTTGCGTTACTATCAATGGCAGTGGCTGCAACAAGTGGGTTGAAACATGGCGAGCGTTCAGCGCAACCTAGAACACATGGTGGACAGTGTTTATTATCTGATCTAAACAAACAAGCACACAGCCACAAGCTCCTAACCAAGCTCCTTAATTTCTCTAAGGAGTTTTAACAGCAGCAATTTTGTCTTGTTTACACGCCACGTTTGTCATATCTCATTACATTGTTGTACTGTACAGCTGCGTTAAATACAGATTTAAATCGATTGAATTAACCATTGTAACTTTTAACTTTCAACCAAAGCAATAAATAGACTCACTGTATAGCCTAATTCCCAGACCACAGGCTGTAAAATAGCATAATGGAGTAATGGTTCGTGTCGTAGGTTTAACTATTGGCCTTTTCACTATCACGACACTAGACCTAGTGTGATTACATTCTACTTGAGCAAGACTTTTTGAAGACAGACAAGCACCCTTCGTGAGCTCCTTGAAGAATTACGACACCCATTTTTTCTTTGAAAATGTAAGACAGGAGGCTCCAGAAAAGTTCCAGTGCCAAATTTCGTCGTTTTACCGAAAAACTGCAAACACGGGAAAAACAAGACCGTCAGTTCTGCTGAACTCAACGTTTTGAGCATCGACTTTTTGTTACGCCACAGCTTTAAACTTCTAGCAGTCTTCGTGATTGTCTGCGGACAGGAAAATCACAACGTGGTACGGAAAAGTCATATAGGTTGCTTCAACTATTGCCTTCCGTGGAACGGTAAAATGAATACGATTTCTGGATGAGTAAGCCCAAATTCCATTACGCCGACTTTGCATTTTGTCACGGATACAAATCATGAAAGTTCGCGACACAAATCATGTCGCCGACTTTCATGACTTCGTCGCCGACTTTCTCCGTACATTGTAAAGGACTAAATTCCACTAGAGCGACACAAACGGGTTTGTCGCCGACTTGTTACGGACTTCGTCGCAAACATCTCGACATGTCGAGATGGTTTGTGTCCACGACTTTCCCCGCGAGGAAGTTTCGGTGAAAGTCGGCGTAATGGAATTTGGGTTGTAGTAAGCAAACGGCGATAGCAAACGTATAGACACTGTGTACTCTTTAGACGGGCAGTTAGAAGGCTCGCCACTGTTCTGTTTTCATCAAAAAAAAGTGAACTTCCACAAACATAAAAGGTGACGTTTTTTCCGAGACACATTGCATAAACTGATTCTCGATTCTATTACTGATGCTACAAACCATGTTGATTGCTCGGTTGTAAGTTCGGTATCGTAGCGACGTTGTATGGTGAACACGGCAGACTCTGCAGGCGAATGCTGTACTCTGCCATCTGACGAACTTTCAGGCACTCGTACTTAAACTCCGTCTAATCCGCACACAGTATTTAAGTACTGCTCGATTATTCAACTACTACATCACCACAGTATTACTGTACAGTTGTATTATGATTTTATAATATCACATGATGATCGTGATAATATGTACGGGGTTGTAACTCGACAGTATGAGGTGAGATGAATGGTTATCATAAGCAATCACCGATGACAGTCGGTGTAGACCTACTTATTATGCTTCTTCAATTACTTGGCTGCTTTTGGTTTTCTTCCGTGAACAGTAGCTTTGCTGCTACATACTAACTCTGCAGCAATCGCTTGATAACAAAATGAAATATTCGTAAAACTTTTTGAAACTTATTTTTAAAAAGTTTCCTATTTGTACTGTTAGAATAAATAATAAATGGACAAATTTTCAACAAAAGATAAGAACATTAACAGTCAGATTGAAGGCGAGAGGATCAGTGATCTGAAACCAGCGACTGATATTGAGCGTGTTGAGCTTTTTTTCCGTCACTGTCAGCAGAAAACCTTTCAACCACTGCAAACCTGTCAACATCCAACAAATTCTACATCGTATGCGATACTGTTAATTGCAAACAGTTTTTTTGCATTGCTCCTAGAAGACCTACATGTATATTGCAATTATTTTGCTTGGACAATAGGGGTGTTTTATACATGCGACTGTCCGACTTTTGATTACAATACTTGAAAAAATCGCACACTTCGCACCTACCTGGTGATTATACATCACCAGTTCTTCGTTTGCCGTGATTTTCTCAGCAATAAAACAAACGAAAAAATGGGCTCGCATGCATGACCGTTTGGCCATATAATGTGTCAGAGACTAATGTAAACATTATTCTGCTAGCATTAGGCCTATACATAGTGACAGTCGACAGACCTACGACGTATGAGGATATAGGCTGTTTCGTTTGCTATAGGCCAATAACTACCTGCCGATAAAAAAACATTCACTGCAGCTAAGCGTCAAACCTAATTCGATGAAGTTGGGTTTATGTCTTTCAAACGACCGCCACAAACGACACCGGATCTATATTTTTCACCGAGCGAATCTGATTTGAATCAGCGAATGACAAACAGCAGATATTAAACAGAATCACGTGACCAGAGCGACAATCGCTACCACGCGACTGTATTGTATGAGGACCTGCTATAGCCAATCTGCTCAGCCAATCAGATCCCTTCCGATTGCTGTACCAGTCGCTTCTTGACTTCACAAACATTCCTAAACTTCATCTGGTAGACACACTGCTGCACGACAGCGAAACCTTGTAATGGACTGGCTGTGAAGGCCCACAGATTAGAATAGATGGAATTTATTGACGTTTTTTATTTATTTCAACACGTATTATGCTTCGTCTCCTTTCCCCAGGTAGTGCAAAAGCGGACGTTGGGTGAGGCGGAAATTAAAACACTTATTTTATAGCCAGTTGTGTCAGAAATATTTCTGCCAAAAATTATTAAAATCTGCTAATCTTTATTCATGTTACGATCGATAATGTCGGGGATGGTTTTCAGGTTTTCTTCAACACATATTTCGCTTGATCCACTTTCTCTAGGTAGTGCAGAAGCATACACTGAGTGAGATGGAAAACTAAACAGTCATTTAATGGCAAGTTTTGTCACAAATATTCGTGTCAAAAATTATCAAAATTTGATGATTGGTTTTCAAGTTACAGTCGAAAATGTCGGGGATGTTTTTTTAGGGACACAGTGTAGGGTTAAATTGCGTGCTGTTTTTATCCAGCTACTTGTCAGCAGCTGCTGTGCTAACCTAGACGTCACTCGCTGTATGAAATATTATCTGTGTTTCGGGAACTTTGTGGTGAACGTGGAAAAGGAAGCGATGACAACCTCAATGTCGTGAAACGGGAAGCTCGCTATCACTTCACTGGCACCGCGTGACTGGTATCATTTAACTGTAACTATATAGGCCCTACGTAGGTACTCGTTCGTATAAGCTTACAGATAGTTTACCATGCCACAAGCGCCAGGAACCCAGGTGGACAGCGCGCTAATGCACCAGGACAACATTCACTGGCTATATGCTACATCGGATCCTTGGCTAACTTGGCTGTTGAATACAAAAACCAGTTAAACCCGACAATAGCTGTTATGCATTAGTGTATGTTTAAAACAGTTTCCCAACATTTTGAAAAACTAATATATAAGTTTATAAACATCAGCACATCATCATCAGAACGCGTAGTCGGCGGTGGACCGATGCGCTCTCCATGCACTCCTCCAGATCATCCAGCCGCTGTCCAGGCCTCTCGAGCAGTTAGATGTGCCACTTTCAGAATGTCACGCAACCAGCTACTTTGCGGTCTTCCAAGCCTTCTTCTCCAGCCAAAATTTTATGTTGTGTTAAACCTTATTCGGCCTTTGCAAGCCCGAGATAAATTTACACCGTGCACAATCTGCACCGTCAACAAATGTATGCATATTTTTTATTTTTTAAATTTTTTTACAAAATCATCGTAACTAAAAATAATTGTGTCGTCATCGAAACGCCGCGTTAAAAGCGAAATATAAGGGAAAACCACTTTGTTGCATGTGTCAATAAAAAAAATAAAAAATAACTATAATAATGAACAAGAATGCAGTGGCTTGGTTATTGACTGGGTTATTAAGCGCTAAATCAGTAACAAAAACATGTCTGAAACAACAAACCATTGCGAGGCAAAGTCCAAGAGATTCGGAGTCCAGCTTGAAAACAACTCTTACTTCGATCCCAGTAGTAATATCTAGCGTTTAAACTGTTCACTTTACCAGGTACATTGTTGTTCACTTCTTTTCCTGTTCAAAGTTTAACAAATTTACTAGTTAATTTGGCCAAACGTCAATTGGTGCTTAAATAAAAAATAGACGAAAACTTTCAGGGATAAAAATAAGTGACAAATGTACTTTTTCACAAAATTTCACACAAACGTTTATGGTTGTGCCCGCGAATTTTATGCTTCAAGCTTGCTATTATTATTATTGGCAACTGCTGTAATTTATAATTAGTTAGCACATTATTTCTTTCACACCCTGTCTCAAAAACTGTGCAAAATTGTTTTAGTCAGAACTTTATCAAATTTACACCAACTTTGATAGTTTTGGCACACAAATAGCATTATTTCCACCTCATTTAATTCGCGTCCACCGCAAACTACAGTGTTAAACGCAAATGCTCCAAATTGTTACATTGTTTTCTTAAATTTTTATGGACATGGTGGATGGTGCATCATCCAGCATTTAAAGACTAACTCTGTCTATATTTTTATGACGTGGTAAACAAATTTCACTTTCATCAGCAAATTTTAATTGTCGTTTGCTTATACTGTATAAAAAAAATAACAAAACGCCTTACCCAGACTGCAGTCGAACGACTCATTTCTCAATACGCGAGTGTACTTGCACGTCTGCATCGTTACAGCACATAAAACATTCGGCTACAAAAAGTCTACGTGTCAAAAAACAATCGCATAACATTCTGCGCCTGTTTTTCAAACGTTTTTTTAATAAAAGTTATTTAAACTTGTCCTAGATTAGAAATAGTATTTCCTTTTCTGAAAAATTTGACATACTGCCTTTCGTCAAAAAGTTCGTCGCTATGTGACTAAAAATGTATTACAAAAAAACAAAAAACAGCACAAAAATCGCCACCAAAATCTTAATCATTTCAGGATTGCACATAACTAAATTTTGTTTTATAGTTCGGTGAAAAATGTTATGTATCTTTGAAAATAATTGTTTTAACCATTACCCAAACAGACACATAGACCTACGCCGCACACAAAGAGCAGACTAAATAATCAACGTAAAAAAGCAATGGCGACGTTATCGCAAAAGTTTCCCACTAGTCCAGGAGCATTAGGGTTTACTAAGGAAAAAATTAGTATCAAGCTGATTTTTTCAAAATAGTTAGCCTGGAGCACTAGGAATAGCATATCAAAACTCCCCAAAAATTCCAGCTGTGCTGTCTTCAAAATTTGAATTTGAAATTTGGAACAAAATTGAAAAATAGGTCAATTTTTAGGTACGTCAAAACACAGGCATATTGCATATCAAATGAAAGGTAATAAAAAGTAAAATGTGAATATTATATTGATATGTTAATAAGATGACTCTACTGCCAGTAGAGGTAAAAACTGCATTTTGAACAAAATGACGAATGCCGATATTCGTTATCCGAACTGTTATATATTCACAAGTCTTTCTTAAATAATGTGAAGAAGGATATTCAGTAAAGATGTTAAAAGAGAAACCGACAAAAATATGGTGATCAAGTGATAATTACAACCTTTCCTTTTTAGTCCAATGATGTCACCTTCAAGGAAAAGGGACATAAAGTTTTACAAAGCTTATAGAAATTAAAAAAGAAATTTGATGTACAACGATAAAAACAGTATAATTAGTATGGCTGCTTTATTCATTCAGATGATATTAAAATGCAGATATATAACTGCTTCAAATAT
>Ga0209367_1006857_pt1 | contig 15715 bp, 13 predicted proteins | sample WorMetLIZISLAND2_FD_187412 | JGI IMG/M metagenome (GOLD analysis project Ga0209367, IMG submission 187412) | Marine gutless worms symbiont microbial communities from Max Planck institute for Marine Microbiology, Germany - Olavius geniculatus... ... | reverse complement strand
CAGTGGTGTGGGACAACCCTGCAGGAGTTAAGCCACGCTGCCCTAGATAGGCAGCGGTGGGCAGCGATAGTAAGAATGGCGTCAGACACCAACGGGCATTGAGCCCACGGTTGTCGATGATGATGACGATGATGACATTTGGGCGCCGCCGTTTCAGCGCCGGGATGTTTCGGCGCCATGCTTTGTGACTGGCACGTTAGTGAAATTACCATAAGTAAGTTGGCAAGTCTAATTTTTATTGGCTCTGCAATAACTTCCTACTGGAATTAGTAGTCGTCGTTGCTGTCATCCGTTGTCGATCGTCATCGCGTGACGTCATTGTACGTCGTCGTCGTGCGTTGTCGTCACGTTTCGTGTCGTGCGTCGCTTCTTCGTCGACGTTTCATTTCGTCGTTGTCGTCGCGTTTCTTCGTCATATCTTGTAGCGTGTCGTCGTACGTCGTCGTTCCTCGCCATCATCATATGTCGTTGTCTCGCGTCGTCGACGTGCGACGTCATCGTATGTCGTCTTTGCGTGCTGTCCTCGTCAAGTGACAACGCAGACCATTGTTTTCTGAGGAAATGCTCTGGTGAATTTCGCGTAATCTCCGCGTGAATTACGCGTTATACGCTGGTCAGTGACTCAATATCATGCGTGATTTTCGAAGCCTGTTAACGGCAGTGTCATGGATTGGTGGCGCCCAATTGTCCTGGCGCCCAAATGTCCTGCTTCGCTGATACTGAACCTGCTAGCCATGCATGAACATAGTTGACTCAGGAAGCTGACTGGAAAATTTGTTTAGTGGCTGTATGAGATTGCAATTTCATTTCTGTTTGACTGTGATTTAAAATTGCAATTTCTGTGTTAAGTTCAGTAATTGTACGATCAGTGATGTAGGCATATATCTTGTGGCTAATTTGGCAAATTTTTTGGCAGATTTTTTAACATGACCGCCTACCGATTTTTCAGCATTCAAAAATGTTCCAGCTACAACACCAATTTAATAACATCATTGAACAACACAGTTAAATAATGATCAAATGCCAGAATTCCATTGTCACTGGCGTGGCTGGCACACTTCATATGACCAATGTACGTACAGTCGTACATGTGTCTGCTTGCAGCTGTGACCAGACCGAGTACAGTGTGAATGAAGAACTTCAGCAGCTTATCGGCTCTGAGCAGGTTCGCTGTCAGGATGAAGGCTGCAGTTTCCAGGCTACGCTAGCCGAGTACTTGCTGCATGAACATGGCAAGGCAGCTTACAGCAACGCTGACGTTGATTTCGATTGTCTGAGACCACGACCAGTCGGTCCACCATCAGTGTCTGAAACCAGCAGCACGCAGGCTGCTTTGTCCACCAGCATGCGCTCACAGCTGCTGCAGGTAACCACCACCGCCGTCATCAGTTTATTCAAGAACACAAGTGTTTACAAAAAACATGTAAAATGAACGTTCGGTTAAAGTAAGAAAGGCCATAACTTTCCTAGTGCTCATTACAGCACTCTTTTTTTCTGGCACGCTGAAAATTGGTGCAAGAAATTTGGCACATGTTCGTGTGAAGAATTATTCCTGTTGATTGACGTCAGATTCAGTTGTTGTTGGTGCCTTTTAGCTTTGCTCTGCATGGCGAATGATGTCAGCCATGCTTATAATTTGCTGAACTTATTGTCTTGCGTCGTCGACGTGCGTCACTGTCATGCGTGGCGACGCGACTATACTTTTTCCACTATACTTTTACCCCTGAAAATCGGCCTTAAAATGTGTGATGTGAAGTCCTTAATTACTACTGTCGTCATTTTGCAGTTAGATGGTGAATCTTTATTTAAATACAATTTCTGCTGCATTTTGGCAGCTTAGGTGCAGCATTTATCATGAAAAATTTTGTTGCTTGTCTCTATTCCTCATTGGCATGATGAATGCTGTTTTCTCATCCGGGCTTCCACTGAATAAACCGTTTCAGGATCATGCACTGAGATTACTTTCACTGACGAGAAAGTGTGTTTAACAGTGTTTGCTATAATCCTATAATCTGTGACATTGGAAGCCGCAGCATTTACAAATACGTACAGGGTGTGGCAGAAAAAAGTGGACCCCTAAAGTTTTTTGCTGTTTTCTCAGCAACCGTTTGGAATTTTAATTTAAAATTTTACAGATTTATTTACTAAAACCTTCTACATCTAAATACCAAGTAAAATTTGATTCTGTTAAAAAACAACAAAGTTACAGATTTTTTAACATGACCACCTACCGATTTTTCAGCATTCAAAAATGTTCCGGCTACAACACCATTTTCATAACATCGTTGAAACAACACATTTAAATAATGATCAGATGCCGGAATTCCATTGTCACTGCGAATGTTCAAAGTGTTCACCACCAGCTCCAATCAACAACACCAGCCTCCAGTCGCCTTATTTGAGAAATCTTTTACAGCCTTGTCCATCGGTCCCTGTGGCAGGTTGCCCCAGATAACCTGAAACGCTTCCTTGAGTTCGGAGCTTGTTTTCAGCTTTGTTTTAAGCGTGCAGTAAGCCTCCAACATTGCACCCCATACGTGACAGTCCATTGGGTTCATAATCGGCGAATTTGAAGGCCATTGGTCTTTTGTGATGATATCTGGACAGCTGGCCCGCAGCCAGTTCTGTGTGCTGCGTGGCGTTGCGCACTGACGCTGACGTGCCATCCTGCTGGAAGATGAACCCAGTGGGCAGCCGGCGATTGCTTTAAAGGAACGATAATTTAGTGATAATTTACAAACAATATAAATGACTGTTTATCAAAACGTCACTGTGACGTCATCGGCAGTAACGTGTAACCAGTTTTTGAAAATTAAATAGCATTTTTAGCTTGAACATTTTTAATGCTGAAAAATCGGTAGGCAGTCATGTTAAAAAGTTGATAACTTCGTCGTTTTTCAACAGAATCATATTTTACTTGGCAATTAGATGTAGAAGGTTTCACTAAATGAAGCTGTAAAATTTCATATTAAAATCCCAAACGGTTGCTGAGAAAATGGCAAAAAACTTTGGGGTCCACTTTTTCTGCCGCACCCTGTACATATAGCGTTTATTAGTTGCACTTGTTTTGTGGGCTGGGGTGTTGCTGGTTGCAGAGCCGAGCAATGATTCAGCAGATGATGATGCTGATGCGCCTTGAGATGCAGATGCGCCAGCAGGCGTTGCTGAACTTTGAGCAGTCGCAGGAATCAAATGCTGAGCAGACGCCGGGGCTTGACGATGCTCTAGCACTTAGTAGCCAGCTCAGTGAAATCAACTCCGCCCTTTCTACACTCATCAGGTCGAACGCAGTCCGTCCGAGGTCGGGTCGACGTCGCCCTGCACACCGTGACCTCCCTGGACCACAGCGACTACGCCGGACCGATGGACCCGGCTTTGCACGGTCAGCAGCCCTGCGACGCTTAAGTAACCTGTCAGCTCGACATTGGCGTGAAATCGACGCTGTGGAAGAAGCCAACGATTCATCTGAGGATGATGAAAGCTGCGATGAGGACGAGGTTGTTGACATGGCCAGCCCTGCTCCAGCCAGCGTGGACGAGTTCATTTGGCACCAGTTGACTGAAAGTGACCCACCTGAAGGTCGTAGCAGTATGACAGCCTCACCAGACGGCATGTCTGCCGTCTCTTTCATATCAGGCTTTCAGTCCGTGTCATACACTCCATCGATAGGAAATGTTCATTCCGTGCCAAGCGATCATTCATTGGTTTCAGGTATGTCTGATGTCTCCTATGTATCGTCAGTACCGGTCAGTATCTCACCGGCAGCGAGTCCTATGAGATATGAAGCGTGTGACTGTGTGAATGAATGTACATCTGCTGCGGCACGATGTTCATGCGAGCTGTGCGCTGCGTTTGATGGCATGGCCGTGGTTGATGACATCAGAGATGATGATGATGACGTGTTTCTCAGATCTCATGACACTGTACCTCGTCCGAACCCTTTGTTGGCCTGTGATGGCACTCATGATGCAAGGCCACTACGGCAGCTAGGTGTCCCGACTCTGTTAACCCGCACTGCGCCTGGTGCTGCCGCCTATGATCTGGGTTTGTCCAACGAGTCTGTGAGCTCGTATCACACACTGAGCACGTTGCGAGGTGGTCTTACATGCACCAGCGTCAATCGTCACACCCTGCAGCCAGTCGTTGCCCAGGGCCGTGGCTTCATAGCATCACAGACTTCACTGCCTGCCGTCGGTCAAGAATCTGTCCCAGTACCCAATCATCATTCACCACTGTCATGGCTGCCGGGCACTAGCAGACCGCCACACTTCAACTACGCTGCCAGGCTGCGAAGACAAGCGTCGGAAATGACACCAAGTCTGCCTTCGGAGGTCAGCATCCGACCTTGGCCATTGTCAGACACTGGTCAAACCACACGGTACGGTAATCAGCTAACACCAGCAAGAGGTGCTGCTAATCAGCGGGCCATCCTGACCAGTCCAGGTTCTGGTCATCAGCTGGCACGTCAGAGCTCTGTGATGACTGGCGCTGCACAGCGTGGTGGCAGCACGTATCGAAGTCGTAACACTCGGCCTTCGCGTTACAACGCGTCCTTCACTGGAGCCCGTTGCCGCCGCACATCACGCCCCTGACTACCTCCTTTATCACACTGCATCTCAGCGTTCACCATTTTCTAGTTCAGTTATGAATTATAGTTTGTTTTTGGCTACAGTTAAATGATTTGTCAAATACTGCATTGTTTTTGTAACACAGATTTTGGCGATACTGACAGCTGAGAAGATACAAAGTGCTAGTTACCAAATCCCATTGCTCTATTGCATCATGCAACTTGTGTGTTTAAAAAATATTTTGACATCGCAAGCAGGCAACAACAGTATTATTTTGTATTTATTTTATTCATCCATACGTATTTGTAGTTTATATTTTGTACAGGAGGCCTATTGTATTATTGTAGAGGAATCTGTATTGTGTATTATGTGTGCCTGTGCGTAGATGGTAATACTGCTGCAATTGTCATCTGCTGCTAAAGTGTATGATGCATGCTTGCTTGTGGATTGGGTACTGTAGAGAATTAGAATGCTTATGATGTTGTGCACAAAATGGTACGCTTACTGTACGTTGGTGACTGCTAATTCGGACGTTCAATGCGTCAATTTTTCTAAATATTTTTGCTATGTGTGATGGTAACATCTATAACTGTCTTACAACGTCACTGTTTTACAACATGATCAGAACAAATATGTGGCATTAACCTTTTCTGCATATATACATTCACTGTATCTTGCACAGAATTTAGCATAAGCCAGTTTAATTTAATAAATAGCTTTTAACTGAAAAATAGGCCCGTTGGTTGGTAATCATCTGATTGGGGTATCACACTACACGGTGTTTCATAAAAAGGCACCCTGTTTGTTTCCTTTATAACTCAGTCAAATGGTGATCAATTTGCATGAAATTTTACCAGGCAGCTGAAGAAATACAAAATCAAAATATTTCAACAAATGCGGCTGTTAAGTATTCTTTGCTAGTCGTGACATAATGCTGACATCATAATGTGTCGTGAGTACAAACTGGCTTCAACTGGTTCTGTCAGTTGCTACCCTGCTTCGGTAATGAACTTTATCTTGTTCACTAATGAAAAATGTTCACTGTATCAGCACTGAGCAACATGGGTGTTGCAATCCAAAACACTGAACAATCTTGCAACAAGGTGCAGAAGAAAAGCTATCCCCTCAAATGTGTGAAAGTGATCGTCTTGGACGCTTTTCTGGTTTCAATGTTAAAACTTCAACATTTTCTCATCAGTCGACAAGCCCATGTTTGTACTCACGACACATTATGATGTCAGCATTACGTCACAACTAGCAAAGAATAATTAACTAACAGCCACATTTTGTCCAAATATTTTGAATTAGTATTTCGTCAGCTATGTCTGGTAAAAATTTCGTGTAAATTGATCATCATTTGACTTTAGTTATAAAAGAAACAAAAACGGTGCCTTTTTATGAAACACCGTGTATAAATTCAATCAAATGTCGATCAAAATTCAGACAGCACTGAGCACTGTATTTTACATTCTAAATGATTTGTAGGCCCTACAACAAGAAAGCCATATTTTATTGTACACCGTGTCCGAAAAAAGTCTACACTTTTTCCTGAATAACTTCAACAAATGTAAATTTACTTTTATAATTTTTGGCACACATTTTCATAATGATACGTTTTACTAAAAACATGTAAAACATACCTTCAAAATTTACTTTTTACTGAGTATAGCTAATGTAATTGTGGCGTCATGGAAAATGCCATTTTCGCTGAAAGATAACGTCTAAATGAGCCTCTAAAATATGAAAACAGAAAAACTACTCAAAGAAAATTGCAGTAATAAGCTTCAGACATTGCTGGCATAGAAATAAGTTACTTTTTATTAACATTTTTTAACCTAATCTTGATTTTTGCCATGTTAAGTGTGGCCGTCATGTGCACAACGGGAACGTCGTTGTGCAGCAGCCATTATCAGCGAGCAGTGTCATTTCTGCAGCATGTGTTAACATCGCGGTAGTGTACATTTGTAAAAAAAAAGTGGTTGACCCAAAAGTTGGTTAATAGCAAGTTTTGTCACTGTTGCTGACAACTAAGGCAGCTACAGACAAAAAAAGACAATGATATGGAGAATACGACAGAATACGAAGAGTGTTTTATTTTACGTGGAAAAGTGGCGTCAGTATTCGGACACAGTAGACTATTAGTAGACAAGGTAGACAAAGTTAGTTGCGCCTTACTTTTTCAATGTTGCCTACCAAAAATTATAAACATACGTTCAAATTTGTTAAAGTTATTAACCAAAACACTCTTAGCGTTTTTCACCTTGGATACAATAAAACGGCATTTTCGATGACGTCATAATTACGTCAGCTCTACGTAGTGACATGGCAATATAAAGAGAAAGTATATCGACAGTTTAATCAAATGAATATTCCTGACGAATCATGTCAAAAAATATGAAAATAGGTTTAAGTTTGTCAAAGATATGTCGAAAATACCGTGAACTCTTTTTTTTTTCCAGACCAAAACTGCCACCACTTGCCCTGAAATGGTTTGATGGATGTATGTGTTTAAGCGCTATTAATCCATTCATGGCAAGTATTATACAATGAAGCAAAACTGCTCTTTTGTGGCCACTGGCGCTTCATCGGGGCTTTGGTGCCAGACACCTTTAGACCATTACGGTCTGGGCCTGACCAAGCCCACCACCTTCCTGAGGCTCCGGTCCCCCGGCCACGAAAGAGCGTGCAGTCGCATGCATGAGGCGTCCCTCGTGCTGCGATCCACGATTATATAGCGCCACCTGCTAAGTCTGACACTAGATGTCAGACTACGAAATAGGCTAATGCTGTCGCATTATTAGTCCGCCCGGAAGCGATAGCTTTCGTAGCGGACTTATATTTTGCTGCGTTCTTTTTCTTTTTTTCCCTCGCGAGATCTTCGAGCTCAGTGGACTGATCGCCACGAAATTTTTGCACTGTGATAGAAGTGTGTTCAATTTTATAATCCCTGTCCAAAATTTCGGGGGGGAGCTCCCCCAAAAATTTTTTAGCGACCAAAACATGCAAAATGTGACCCAATTTCGGACGACATCAAACTTCGGCGACGAATATCTTCAGAAAGGATAAAGATATTCTGAATCGGACAAGTATACGATTTACCGCATTCCCTCTCTCGTTCAGGGAAAAAAAGTCCAGTGAACTTAATTACGGAGATCTCGATGTGGAATCATACCCACCCAAATCGACTTTTTCGTAAGACCATATTTTGGCCCCTAGGGGGTGCTGCACCCCCAAATTTTTACGTGCACTAAAAAATGACCAAATCTTACTAGCGCACCCCTACTAGCGTCGGGGACCCCCTTACAATTTTTTTTCAAAAGAGGGTCAAAAATTGGATTAAAATTTAGTAAACAAGCGCCTATAACTTCGGACGTTGGAGGAGTAACCCAACGAAACTGGCACGTGAGACGTCACGTGCCGCTGTCTGGGCACGATAATTTGGGTAGGCCTACAAGGTTTGGGGAGCACTACCCCTTAAAATTTGTGAGGACAAAAAACGTCTAAAATTCGGCGCGATTTAAGAAAACTTTCGACTATGAGTGCAAATATCTCTGGAACGGATGACGATATGGACAAGCTGCAAACGGCGTTGACAAGCACGATCTCTCCTGCGTTGAACACAAAAAAATTGTGAACTTCGGAACCCTAACAAAAAAGTAATGGGCCCTTATGTTGACCCACCATCAACAATATGCGCGTTCTGCGAATGCTAATGCATTTGAGTGCGCGCCCCACAAGGGGGAGGGGAATTTTTCCCCCAATCGGACTACGGGCGCCTCACGTTGGGCTTTGCCCCAGATTTCTAGTTTTGTCTGCTTCGCTCGTTCATGCCTAGTGTCCCCAAAAATGGGACACCTATTTTGATGGCAAATGATGAAATAATTCATGCACTAACGGATTAATAATGCGATACAATACGTGAAATAAATGGACAGCTTTATTCTGGTTAATGTGGAAAACTGTATCATGCACAGAATAGCCTACGATGGTCTAGTGTTACTAGTGGTAATACAAAATGAATTCCAACCACTGTAATGATAGTCAGAAAAATAACTAAGGAAAATAGCTTTAAAGAAAATATTGTCAGTGTGTGCAAATTTCTGTCAAAAACCATAGTAGGCCTAACTATGAGTCTGCCTTCTGTTTTCTTCAGTACGAATGAAATCAAATCAACCTGAATCATAAATAGTCACAGCAGTTAGTTGCAGCAGTGTCAGTATGGTGACCGACAGGAAAACCATCCTGTTTTGCCATTATGGAAACCCGGGCTGATTAAACAAAAAAACGAGTGACATTCGTTGACTGACAACTAGACAACCGAACAAGTTTTACAAAACAAACTGCCAGTGTTTTGTACTGTATGTGACAACGGATCATCGGCTACAGTTAGGACAGGTCAATGAGTTCTGGACGGGTGCTGGGAACGTGAAGCAGCTGCGTGTGTTGGTGGCGGTGGAGGAGGCTGAGTTTTCCTAGGCTGGTTAGCGTGCTGCAGCTGTTGATAGCGCTGCTGTGCCTCGTCAAAGGACTTGACGAGTAGAGTCGCCCGAGGCCCGGTGTTCCAGCGTGCTCCACCCGCGTCAACCACTGACGTCTCGATGACAACCTGGTGCAGACCAGTCACTGGGAACGCCAGCAGAAACTGCACGCTGAAGTACTCGTTGTGAGGCGCCACCATCTCCACCATCCGATTGCTTGGATTCTCCTAGAAAATCAGCAGCTGTTCTAGTCTCAAAATTAGTTTTAGTCTTAAGTCATTTTTGTACGAATACGTATAAAAATGACTTAAGACTAAAACTAATTTTGAGACTATGTGCACATCACCAAAGCACAAAGACTGACGAAAATAAACCGGAAATAAAAGTGATATTTTGCCAACTTTTGGCATAAAGATGTAATCAAAAATGACGAATCAGACTGTAAATTGTCAGCCACACGCAGGGCTTGCCATATGAAACGTTCGATCGGTCGATCGCCTAAACGCCCGTCAGGCGATCGATTTTTCAACCGCCTACTTGCTGATCATGAGCCAGCCCTGGGTGTGAGACAGCCCTGGGTGTGTTCTATCGCCAGACTTGTTTTCTCCGGACACAGATGTACACAGATAATGCGATGTATAAAAGAACTAGATGGAATCAGAATAGAAGGAGTGAACCTAAAAAATTTGAGATATGCAGACGACACAGCAGCGAGCACTGATTGCAGACAGTGAACGGAAACTACAACAACTTATGGATGGTGTGGTTGAGGAAACGGAAAGAAAGGGTCTTGAAATTAATAAGAAGGAGTCGTGCGTAATGGTGTTTTCGAAGAAGTAAAATAAACCAACCTGCAACACAACATCCTATGTTTTGTCACTGTGCGTGTTCTTTTCGCTCGTGTATCTGTATAAACGCTTACTGAGCGCGAACAGTGACGTTGTTGGGCCTTAGTCTCAGCAGGGGACGTCCACTTTGCTTCCTGCAAAAAGCTGTTGACTGAAGCTAGGGAATTATCGACTTAACAAGTTGTCATGAGATATGTTCTGGAAGCCCAAAATTCGTAAAAATGCACTTGCGACCGGGACTTTGCCCCGGACGCTGTAGACCTCCGGCTAAATCTTGTGAAGAAGAAAAGGAAAAAAGGTTGGAATTTGAAAGAAAAGTGGAGGTAAAGGAAGGGAAAAAAGAGGGAGGGAAGATCGGTTGGTGTGACTTGGGGGCGGTTGCTTTCTGGTGCTGTGGGGACGGACGCCCTTGATCTTAGCATCTGCAATCTACAGTGATACTATATGTCCCAGTCATAATCGATCGCCTACTCCGTGTGGCGCGATGAATTTTTCAATCGCTTTTCATTTTCAAATGGCAAGCCCTGGCCACAGGTGGACTTCAGTTTTACTTGTAGGAAAAAATACTTTGAAAAAAACAACAGTAAGACCACAATGTCATACCTCAAAATTTCGTCATCACAAGGTGATGTGTGCTCGGCAGTCGGTAGTGGAAAAATTTATGATTAGTTTGTCTGAACAAATTCTAAGATTGTACGTACCCATCAAATAACTATTTCTAATCATCTCATGAGAATAAGGAACTTCTTATTCAGACAGTCTGTAGGAAAAATTAAATATCTTTAATAGGATGTTTACACGATCGAGCAAACATCGAGCTGGCTCAAGCAGGCCTATTGGAATCCCGCTCCCTGGCTCAAATGTAGGCCTAGGCTTAGGCTACGTTCACATAAACACGAGTACGAGTCCGGCACTACGGATTCCTGTATACGAGTTCCGGCAAACACGAGTTTGCCTGTATTTCAATGGCGGTCGTTCACATACGTATGATCTACGGGTTCCCTGTAAATTTCACTCGTACAAGTAGTTTCTGTGCAGGTCGTGTTTTTGCCCAACTCGTAGAAAGTAAACTACTCGTAAATAGCCTTACCTTACCTTACCTTTAGGGTGAGTTATTCACTCAGCACTGAGGCCACTATGATGGGCCCAATGCGCATCGTACTCGTAAATAGCATTAATATAATTTATAACAAGAAATTTGAGCTAATTCTCACGGGACGCACAAAAGCCTATAGCAGTTCCTGCCCGCAGGCAGTCACCCATCGCAGTACTAACTGGGCCCAGCGTAGAGTAACTTCGTTGCAGCCGAAACGCGTTACCAACGACGCCACGCCACCAACGCCAGTCTGTGGCGCCGTCTTGTGAATGATTCTGTGTCGCAGCTCGAAATCGCCCGAAAAATCCATTAAAAAAATCCCTATTTTGGCTTTCAAGGTCATCCAAGGTCATTGAATTCAGCGCCAATCGAGAACCAGTGTACGACTTCCTATTAGTGATTAATAGTAACCTAGGCCCTATCTCGCACCGTTACTAAGATACAGCGAGTTATAGGCCAAAAATCGCAAATTTTGCCCACCCTGCTCTCATTTAGCGGCTTCGTTCGGGGTAGCCCCCTTCGAAATTATGAAAAAGCTTTACGGTTCCTGAAACTAGAGTCTTCCAGGCAGAAGATGGTGAAGATTTGGTGATCCTAGCTTGTACCGTTTTTGACTGATCCACCCGTGTGACAGACAGACGGATGGACGGACAGACGGACAGAATTGCGATGGCTAAGACGCGCTGAAAGCAGTAGCTGCTTTTACGCGTAAAAACCGTGGCACATCGTAAAATTGTTCATCGTTAGAGATGTGCGGTTTGTAAAAATAGTAACTTTGTAGTGGAATATTGTTGTTTTAATGGCAAAGCATTTCCTCGATTTCACTTCACTGCGAATTTTCAATATGGCCGACACGTGTTTAGTTATGTGCTTGTACAAGTGACCGTGAACGCTCCACTCATACGAGTGAAGCTTCTACGAGCTGTAAAAGCGAAACCCGGACTGGTGCTCATACTTGTACTCGTGTGAACGCAGCCTTAGGCTCTTAGCCCACAGCTGATCACGTGTTACAGGCCTATAGGCCTTCCAATCAGAACCCACTGCCCTCCTAATTAGCATGCTAATTACCATAGAAAGTCGAGCTAGCTGCTCGATGTTTGCTCGATCGTGTAAACACCCCATAACTTTCAGTACGTACCGCGACATTTTCACTATTCAGTATAGGAGACCGTGACTGCTGTGTGGAGTGGACAAGCAGTTCGACCGAGTGCACGTGATGAAATCGTTTGAGATGCGAACTGACTTGGACAATGCCTTCAATCTTTAGCGTCAATCGGGTGTCATAGTGCACAATGATTGGCTCGTCAGCCGTTCTTGGATTAGGCGAAATTGCCAGCTGTCATTCGCACATAGCACAGCAAACTTACTGCATTTTATGTACAGTGCAGTGTGCCACTTTTAAAAACGTGCCACTCTTATTTTTTGAATAATTCTGTGAAACATTGGCCGACTTTGATAATTTTTGGCACATAACATCACCACTAAATTTGCCGTAAATGACTATAGTTTAGCCCACCTCACCTGCATACTGTTGTTACACTGCCTTGTGAAATTCAGGAGTCACAGTTTGGTTGTTTACAACAATGAATTCATACTGGGTAGTGCATGCGTCGGCTCAGAAAATCACTGAGGCTACAAAATCATTGAAAATCCGTTACTAATTTAACATTAATCTTTAGTTTTAAAATCGTGCGTGGCGACGAACTAAAATGATGCATCAACAGCGAGTGAGCCACTCTTACTTGGTGATTGAACACTAGCAAACACTAGGTTGAACACTAGGTTTTGCTAGTGAAATGAAGAGTTTGGTCACTACTGCGCGCCAAGGTAACACGACCGCCGACGATTACGTAATAAACTTCATCTGGCGGATGTCTTACGTCTATCGCTTGCGTTTGTGCTGGAAGAAGACATTTTGAGCACATGCTGTAATAGTAGTTTTTACTATTCGGCTGAATAACAATGGGAGACGGACATTCCTCCCCCCCGCTTTTTTGCACACCCGGACATTTCCCCCCAAGCCTACAGCACATCAGAAGATTTTTCACACTAAAACTGAGCAGAAATTTCTTGCAATGCTGAACGCAATTCAATTTTTGCGATCGCTGCCGTTGAGTATATTTCAAACCCATGAAACTTAGTCGGACTTGACACTTCTGCGGCACAGCAATTAACAACAATTACGTTATTCACGCAGTCAACGTAGCTGTTCAATTGCTGCTCAACTCTACCTGACGATCTGAGCTTGTTTGCTTTAACCAAGTATATGCCGCTTTGAAGTCGCTGCCGTGGAGTATATTTCAAAAACACGAGACGACAAAATTCGACTCGATGCCGACCAAACAAGGAGAGTAGAACTAATTAACACACAGCTATTTTCTATAAAGGTTGGCGCCTCTGTTCCACGCATCACGTTGCGTCCGGTGCCGCTGCTGTTCCTCTTGTCCACGTGGAACGTACATGTTGCCACGCTGAACTTTTACACTTCAGCTGTACATAATATCGCTCTTTTTTCTTTTAAATTACTTTTCAGTGACATTTAAATTACTAGCTGTATATAACTGTACATAAATGTACAAAACATCAGTTTATACACTTGTTAACGGCGACATGCAATGAGTGACACATCGAAAACAGCAAAGATCATTAAAAGGTGATATCACTCACCATCACATCGTCTAACTGTCAATGTGCTGTTGAATAATATCACCTTTTAATAATTCTTGCTGTTTTCGATGTGTCACTCATTGCAAGTGTATAAACTGATGTTTTGCATATTTATATTTGCTGTTTTATTACAATAAAAAAAGTTTTTATGTTGATGGTCAATTATAAACCATCTGCTTTCCACGGCCATGAAGACACTGAACCTTAAATTTTTTGGGGTCACGATTTTGATCTTTAGGGGTCACGTAATGTCATCGGAACGTGACCATCGGACTCGGCGAGGGAACTTCCATATTGGTGGTCAATGATGACCATGCGACGCGTCTATCTTGCACAGATACGGAGATATGGGGCTTCAAAGATTTTGTGAAAAATCTTCTGATGTGCTGTAGACTTGGGGGGAATGTCCGGGTATGCAAAAAAAGCGGGGAGAATGTCCGGGCGAGGGAAGTGTTCGGGGGAACGTCCAGGGAGAACGACCGGGGGAATGTCCGTCTCCCAATGATTATATGTTTTAAAATGTGTTTCTAACTTTCTAAATTCTACAGGTGGGGCCCCCAAACGTCACAGGGCCCAGGGTAACTTACCCCTACCATCTCTCTCGAAGGGCCTGGGTGCATCAATAACGCGTTAACACATGGGTTAAAAAAATTAACGCTACGACAGCTCTAGTAACCTCGCGATCCAAAAGCTCAACCATCCTGCAAGCAATGTGTGCTGGTGCACTGTCTTGCTGGAAGGTGAAAAGGTCAAGCTATACCCATAAGTGTGTGATTTCAAGTGATCGTTTTGGGCGTTTTTGTGGCTGCAATGGCAAAAGTTCAACAGTTTGTCATCAGTAAACCAGATGAACTTCATCAACGCAGGGCAGCTATATAGCAACTGTCAGCACCGGTCTGACAAGCCCATGTCTGTACTCACAACACATTATGACGTCAGCATTACATCACAACTAGCAAAGAAGATCTAACTAACAGCCAAATTTTGTCAACATATTTTGAATTAGTATTTCTTAGTTTATAAACTAAACAGTTCTTTTACACAAATTATTATTAGTGACCAAAGCAGCACACACCTTCACGGTGGTAGTCTGCAGTCGCTGAAACATGTAGCGCGGCAGACAGTGGCGCACCCTGGCGAGCAGAACAGCAATCTTCTGAATACAGTCCATGTGCTGGTAACAATAAACAGCAGATAATAACACACTGTAAAACCAACAAAACTGGACCAGAAACAGTGATGGCACGAAGGGGGGCATGCCTCCCCCCATTTGAGGCTTGCCCCCCGTTTACCCCCATTTGAGTTTCACAGACATGAAGCAAAATGCAGTCTATGGATAACTAAACTGCAGTAAATACATTGATCTTGCTGAATTCTAACTGATGACAAACTTTTAGTTATTTAAAATGCCACAAAGTAAAATAAGCATTTACCAACTGAGTGAATCAATGTTTCCGAGCAGTGAATGGCAGTAGGTGATGTTACAACACTACAGCAGTCTTTATCTACTACCAGCTTCTTTGACTCAGTCAAAATAGTAGTAACTATAAAACACCAGGCCTTAAGTTTGTGCAATAGTTGTCTAAACCACCTACCAAATTTAAACTCATCTCTACAACTCCATGGCAGAATGGTAGATAGTCAATATCAATGTGAGTGAGCTGTCAATCAAAAACAGGTATTTAAAAAAATGGCACGTGGATACTATCTGGGTGAAACTGAAAACACAAAAATCACAATTATGGTCTTTTATGTACGATACTTGCTAAAAGCCATAATCTGATCTTTTTTTAAAACCCGTTAAATATTAAATTAACATTAAAACGTTAAACATAACAATCTTAAATGTATGGACAATTGTGATGATAAATGTGGTTACACATATTTTCATGACTCATTAGGTCACAAGACGTGGATTGATCATGTGTTTGTCAGTGAATCTGCTGCTGATACATTAGGTGATTATATGATTTTAGACTCGGGGTGTAATAACAGTGATCATCATCCTATCCTGTGGTCTTTACAATATGACATCTGTAAAGTAAATGTTGGTTCCAG
>Ga0209367_1006856_pt1 | contig 15716 bp, 9 predicted proteins | sample WorMetLIZISLAND2_FD_187412 | JGI IMG/M metagenome (GOLD analysis project Ga0209367, IMG submission 187412) | Marine gutless worms symbiont microbial communities from Max Planck institute for Marine Microbiology, Germany - Olavius geniculatus... ... | reverse complement strand
TCATGTAACTCTACAGTGACTTTTTTATTGATATTATGGTTTAAACAACGTGTTTTCAATGACTGAATTTTAACTAAAATTAACGATTAATTAATCGTTAAATTTCAAAAAGTTAACTATTAAAAAAAATTTAATCGTTACCAGCCCTAGTTTTATTACTAAAATACTTTTTTCCTACTGGTGATCAGTTACATAGATATTTCGCTTCAGATTATTTTTTACAGTAGCCAAGCTGATTACAACTGTTACTTAATTACTACTTAATGGCGTGACTGAACAAACCAGACGACACCCGTCAGGCATGACGTCATCACTCCAAAAAACCCCCTTTAGATGCAAAAATCTCGCAGATATCTCTTACACAGACCGAGTTATAGCCAGTTGTATCCCAAATTTCGTTGCCATGGCAACGGGGGTCGGTCGGTGAAAAATGCAATTGGCAGCATTCGATGGCACATCCCCGAAAACCCCCCTATAGGTGCAAAAATCTCGCAAAAATCTTTTACGCAAACCGAGTTAAAGACAATTTTGTCCCATATTTTGTTGCCATGGCAACGGGAATCATTGGGGGAAAATGCAATAGCAGCATTCGCTGGCCCATCCCCAAAACTCTCCTTTAGATGCAAAAATCTGGCAGATATCTCTTACACAGACCCAGTTATAGCCAATTTTGTCCCAAATTTCGTTGCCGTGGCAACGGAGGTCGGTTGGGGAAAAATGCAATTGGCAGCATTCGATGGCGCATCCCCAAAAACCCCCCTATAGGTGCAAAAATCTCGCAAAAGTCTTTTATGCAAGCCGAGTTAAAGACAATTTTGTTCCAAATTTTGTTGCCATGGCAACGGGAGTCATTGAGGAAAAATGCAATTGGCAGCATTCGATGGCGCATCCCCGAAAACCCCCTATAGGTGCAAAAATCTCGCAAAAATCTTTTACGCAAGCTGAGTTAAAGACAATTTTGTCCCAAATTTCGTTGCCATGGCAACGGGAGTCATTGGGGGAAAATGCAATAGCAGCATTCGCTGGCCCATCCGCAAAACTCCCCTTTAGATGCAAAAATCTGGCAGATATCTCTTACATAGACCGAGTTATAGCCAATTTTGTCCCAAATTTTGTTGCCATGGCAATGGGGGTCGGTCGGGAAAAAATGCAATTGGCAGCATTCGATGGCCCATCCCCGAAAACCCCCTACAGGCGCAAAAATCTCGCAAAAATCTCTTACGCAAGCCAAGTTATAGCCAATTTTGTCCCAAATTTCGTTGCCATGGCAACCAGGGAGGGTCCGGGGTAAAATTAAATGACACCATTAGATTGGCCATCCCCAAAAACCGTACCTTAGAACCAAAAATTACGACTCTGTCTTATACACAGCCAAAGTTATGACCATTTAAAGAATTGGTTTTCCCAATAGGCGCCATTGTAATTTTTTGATTTTTGCGAATAAATACATTAAATATTAGATTTTAATTTTCTAATCCCAAAAAGGCACTTCCTTGTGCAGAACCACGTCGTTTGACGCATTAAGCATAAAAATCCCTTAAAAGGTCTGACCTGTGGGTGAGCAGAAGAAAAAAAGGCATATATAAATAAAAATTTTTGCGTATATTTCACCCATTTGCCGAGAATACCCCTTTGGAGGAATATGCATAAAATTTTGCGTGACGGGTCCCCTCCCCGACATAATCAACCGTGCCAAATTTTATTTCAATCGCGTCAGGGGTTTTGATTCTGTGGGGGGTCGAATTTTTGGATTCCCCATAAGAAAGAGAAGTCGCCGTTAACACAGGGCTTGAACTACCATTTAGCCTGTGATTAGAAAAACTATATAATAAGATTCTTAGAGTATTACAGAATAAATCTCTGAAGTACTCACAGTATAGAATTATATAAGTATTATAATACATTACCAGTAACAGACTTGCATTTATATCAAATATTGCTTTTTGTACATAAATTTATTCACCACAAACAAAATCTACCTGACATTTTTGCAACTTACTTTACTGAAAATAGTCTCTTTTTTAATTATAATATGAGGGGGCAAAACAATTTGCATGTTAGGTCAATTCAGTCTCAGTTTGGAAAAGATTAATTACATATGAAGAAAGTATATTATACGGAATAATTTACCTGATAATTTAAAATCAACACATTCAACAACTGAAGTTAAGGAAAACTTACACATTTTTTTTTACTCTAGGTAAGGCCACCTAGGTTACATTTTACTGCACTGTGTTTTGCACATATTGTGTTATCATGTTATTGTGAATGCTAGACATTCTATTCTTTGTCTGAGTGCACCAATTTTTTTCTATTTTTTCTTTGTTTTTCTTTACTCCTTTTTTTCCTCTTTCTTTTTTCTGTTTTGTTTACATTTTTGTGTTGATATGTAATATTGTAAAATTGATTGTAACAATGGGTGGCCAGCATTTGATGTGTGGATACCTTTCTGGCCAACCTCCTGTGTTATTTAATGTTGTGTGGTTATTTACTGCATTGTGGTTTTGGTAAATAAACTCTCTCTTCTTCTTCTTCTTCTTCTTCTTCAGTAGACGGACAAACTTCAACATGTTGAAGGCTCCAGATTGGCAGACCATGTCGGGTAGCTGACAGTGTGAAGTGCAGAACGTGTTAAGCCAACAGTCACAATGCCACAACGACAGTCAGCAGTCCCTCACACGTCACGGAAGGGTCGCGTCTCCCTTTCACCAGTAAAAATGGAGTACCAGACTGCAGAGGTATTTTATGGAGACGTACAAGTTCTGAAGGATTCAGGGGTTGATGAACAAACAGTGTCCTCGAGCAGACAATTCTAGTCTGGCACTGTACGATGGAAGAAGGAGTTCTTCTGGTAGTCGGTAGATGCTGTCGGAATATGATATGCTATGATTCATTTGTTTGTTTGCATATGCAATGATTTGCAAAGTCAGTCTCATCAGCGTTCATTTTGAGTTCTTTTTCATCATTGCCCATTATTGTGATATGATCTCTGTAATACTGCTGATATAGTTAGTGGCCAAAATCGAATTATAATCACACTGCAAAAACTGTGGTACTTGTCCATTAATTCACCCGCACCAGAATTAACTGCTACAGTTAAGGTTAGGGCTAAGGTTAAGGATAGCGATGAGCTTAGGGTTAGGATCAGGGTTAGGGTTGGGTTTAGGGTTAGGGTCAGGATTAAGTTTAGGGTTAGCGTTAACAATAATAATTCGGGTGCAGGTGAATTAATGGACAAGTACCAAAACTGTTTTAGGCCTAGTGGTTTTGAAAAATGACCTTAGATAGGAACTTGCTCAATGAATGAAAAGCATCTGTAGGCATTTGCCACAGTAGCGTCATTGGAACGTTTTCTGTGCGTAGAATGTTGAAATTAGGCCGATTGTCTTGGTAGCAGTAGCATACCAGTTTTATACTTTTGCTTTTTATCAGCTGTTAAATATTGTTTATGCGGAGTTTGTTGTGTTTACAGTGATTGGTGCAGTGTTATTAACACGGTGCTAAAATGAAACAACTCGCTGCCAGCAGGAGATATGTTTGTTGCCTGAGATGGGTTATACTTATTCTATCTGTGATTGGATTTACTGTGGGAGCTTTTTATTTACTCTGGTTCACGCCAGTGGTTGTATATGTGCTTGACCGGCTGCATTTGAGGCAATTTTTTCTGCCACGTATGATCTGCATTGATTGCAACAACTTCACATATCCGTATGTGGTCGATAATCGGAACTTTTGCAGTGACGCTGATGGCAAATTGCAACCAGTATTTCTGTTGATTTTGGTTGCATCTTTCCATGCTAATCTCGATGCTCGGCAAGCCATTCGTAAGTCTTGGGGAAGTCTGCGTGAATATCGGGACCAGGCAGTTAGGACGTTGTTTATATTTGGACGCCACGTGGACAAGAATTACAACTACCAGATTCAGTATGAACTGGAGCACTATGCTGACGTAATGCAGGTTAGCTCAGAGTAGTGTGCAACTTGCAAATTTGATTATTTTTATTATAGATGTTACCGGGTAGTGTTGGTGGAATTGTGAAAGTGTCAATAATGCCAGTTACTCATCCACAATTGTCACACTCGTTCATTCCACTAAAGCCATCACATGGAACAAGATATCATTTTGCAGAGACACTTATGTTGCCCCAACATTGTATTAGACAAGACCCCCAGTCTCTGCAAGAAGGGGAAATTTTGGGGTCTGGACCTGCTGTCAAATTTTGTACAGCGTAAACTTTGGAGAGGGTTTCTGGTGATTTTTAAATGTGGATTTGCCCAGTGAAACCCACTGCATTCTGGGGTGTGTGCAGAAGTCTCAACCCCACTTTGTATTGATGTCTTGCTGGAACTGAGTAGCCTAAACTTGTTTATTTCAATGCATATAGTTAGTGTTAATAGGGCACTGAACCCAGCGTGCAGACTGCTAGGGTTCCTATATACAGGTCAGGGAAAACGGGAAAAAGTCAGGGAATTTGTGTGGTCAGGGAAAGGTCAGGGAAAAACTATTATTTTTTGAAAAGTCAAGGAAAAGTCAGGGAAAATGATCCTGGATCATGCAAACTGCAAATACCTGTGACTTTTTGTGTCTATTAATATTAAAATGCAGGCATATTTGCAGCTTTCATTAAACTTCCAAAAGCTAGAAGTGTTTTGGTTTCAGGGGGGCTTTGCTCCCCCTGACCCCCTGACCAGAGCTTTTGTCATTTGCATATTGCTCTATTAATACATTTTCATTACTTTCTGATATAGTGTACCATTTCTGACATTTGTGCGATAAGTTTATTGTTTTGATAAAGTCAGGGAAATTGTCATTCCATGACTGGAAAAGTCAGGGAATTTTGTCACAAAAGACCTGTAGGAAACCTGGACTGCAGACTTTACAATTAGTGTTTTTGACAATGTTGTTATAGTGTTATTTGACTTGGCAAATGCAGGCAGATTTTCTGGATGACTACCGATGGCTGACCAACAAGACAATGGCTGGTCTGCGCTGGGCTCGGGAATTCTGTCCAAATGCAAAGTTCATTCTGAAAACCGACGACGACAGCTTCAACGTACCACAGCGGTACGTTGACTACCTTCTTGGGCTGGAACCCGGCCACCGGTTCATTGGCGGGTACTGTTTCACGATAATGCCCGATCGGCACAATGCCTCCAAGTTCTTCGTCCCGAGTTCAATGTACCCGGACCGTTACTACCCGACCTACTGCTCGGGTCCTGGCTATGTCATGTCTCGCTCCGCGGTCGTCAGTGTTCTGTCGATGTCCTCCGATGTGTCGTTTTTGCCGATGGAGGACGTCTTCGTCACGGGCGTCTGTCGTGTGGCGGCTGGCATCATGTACACGCAGTTGGTCGGCGTCCTGGAGGATCACCGACAGCTGACTCGCTGTGGACTCGCCACCTGGGTCAAAAACGCACACAAGGTCTACCCTCTAGCGACTCCAGTAATCTGGACGAGAGCCGTTGACGCTGACCCGTCCAGGGATTGTACGACCAGAACCGGTCTTCTGTGGTTCCAAGTCACGGTGTTCGTCGGCATTTGCCTGAGACACTTGTACTTTGTTATTCGATCTCGCACTCACAGACATATGTGTATTTTTGGAAAAAGATGTCTTTCATTTTAGCACGTTTTTGTCATGTACATTGGCGTCGTGACTGTGACAGGGGACCAGCCAATTTCCCTAAATTTTGGACTGTCAGAAAAATGTCCAGACAATTTTCTTCTTGTCCGAAAAGTTTTGTCCAAAAATGCAAAATTTGGGTTGAAACCCCCCATTTTGAGGAAAATATAGGGACATAATTAACTATAATCTCCTATGTCAGAAATTTGCATACCTGGTATGTTGGTCGGAAATTGCAATTTCCTGCTCGTCGTACGTTTTTAACCCACAATGCCGCTCATCATGTATGCATCAGCAGGATTTTACAAATAAGGGCCCATTCTCCGATTTCCGTTTTAAACTTAAGTTGGAGCCCGGCCGCCAAATGCATTTCGTTATTTTTTTCAGGAAACAAAACGTTTCACTTTAAGTCCATACAAGAAATTTGAGCTAATGCTCACGAGACGCGTGAAAGTCTATAGCAGTTCCAGTTTGGTAGTTTGGCTGAAAATTGGGGTGTTCACGCTAAGTTAATATACAAATGCCAAATTCTCTATTTGGATCGCATAACGATAGTAGCGTGGCGCCACCTAGTGAATGATATAGACTTATGTCGCAGCCCAAAATCGCCAAAAAATCCATATTTTGGCGTTCAAGGTAATTGAATTTGGCGCTAATCAAGAGCCAGTGTACGACTTATTAGTGATTAATAGTAGCCTAGGCCCTATCTTGCATTGTTACTGAGATCCAGCGACTTATTGGCCAAAAATCGCAAATTTTGCCCACCCCCCTCATTTAGCGCCCTCGTTCGGGTTCGGGGTGACCCCCTTCGAATTTATGGAAAAGTCTTACGGTTCCTGAAACTAGAGTCTTCCAGGCAGCCGTCAGTAAAGATTTGGTGAGCCTAGCTTGCACCATTTTTGACTGATCCACCCATGTGTCAGACAGACGGGCGGACAGACGAACAGAATTGCGATGGCTAAGACGCGCTGAAAGTGGTAGCTGCTTTCGGGCGTAAAAACGAGGGAATTTTTGTTCACCAAAAATGACAACAGCGGCAGCGGGAATATAATATATTACATGTATACCTAAATTTATATGCTTTTGTGTGTGGAATAGTATTGGGGCTATTGGGCTAGAATTTTTTGTTATGAAAATTTTTCTCTGCAAGATTTTGAGCTCCTCTGCTAATTCTAACCTTCTATGATAATAATGTTAGGCTGTTAGCTTCATTTTATTTAGTGATCAATAATTATGCCCGCTCAAAAATTTAGAGAATAGAAAAAACTTTAATGCAAGACGTCTTTTTCACACAATAGAATGACAGCATGCTGAAATAGGGTTGGGTTAATGTGACATGTCAAATCCAGTTTGTTATTCGACGATGTTCCTTACAAGGGTTGCTGTTTACATGTAACGATACTCAGTGGCCTCTATACATATACCTGGTGGGCGCAGCTTGCGACCAGTGAAAAATAGAGGAGGGGAGTTTTGTTAAGGGTGTATAGTATATCAAATATTCCACCTTTTTTTCACTTTGCAAGCTACACCATTAACAAAAAAACTTTCCACCATCTATTTTCACTGGACAATTTACACCGTTAACAAAACTTTTTCCCTATTTTTTACTTTCCCCTATTTTTTACTCTACATTTTCACTCTACATTTTTAACAAAACTACCCCCTAGAAAGGGAAAAGCCTAAGGTGGGCAGGGGGAGCTTGACTTCGAAAATGGATGGAGTAAACTTGAGCCTGAAAATAGGGGGAATCTGAGTCCAAAAGTGGGGGAAGTTGCGCCCAATTTCGACTCCAGATTTGGAGGGGGTAGAGGCCACTGCTGGCAAAACTGCAGGTCTTTGGGCCTTTTCCACAAGACAATACTGTATGTGATAGTCATTTATCTGTTTTTTGGTTTGTTAGCAGGATTAGACCTACGCGAAAAAGTTGCAGGCAGATTTGACTGCCATTTTCAGGGAAGGTTAGAATTTGCTTAACTTTGACATGATTAGGTTTTGGTGGTGATGGGACCCATTGTAGGATTGAAGGATTCCAGGGGAGTCTATCCCTCTAAGTTATTGGAACAAGTTCCCCCTAACTGAAGGTGAGGTACAGCAGGCGCCGAGAACGAGGCGCTGTAGGCGTCGAGGGGATAGGAAATGAGGATCCCCTTCCCCACTCGACCACAGGTCTGGGGGAGCATCGTGAGCTCCCCCAGTGGGGTCCGGGGCAGAGCCCCAGCGGAAAACGAATTTGGTGCATTCTAAGTGTAAAATTTTTTAAATTAATTATTATTGGAATTAATAAGTTTCACGTTGCTTTAAATAATTTCCTGTTAAACATTTTTTTATTTTGTCTTTTTAATATGACTGTGAACAAATAGGCCTATTTAAGACCACAGATATGATTTGTGAAGCCTGCACGGCGCTAGCATGCCGTGCAGGTTTGCTAATAATAATGCATAGCCTAAAAGTTTCTATTACGATGATTTTTACTGTTGTCTCAGATGAAGTTCTATATTACGCTATACACGTTGTTTCATAAAAAGGACCCCTTTTGTTTTTTTTCATAATTCACTCAAATGATGAGCAATTTGCATGAAATTTTTACCAGTTGTAGCTAAATAAATACTAATTCGAAATGTTTTAACAAAACATGGCAGTTGGTTACATATTCTTTGCTAGTCGTGATGTAACGATGACATTATAATGTGTCACGAGTACAAACAGGCTAATCCCAATTGGTGCTGCCAGTTGCTACCCTGCTTCAGTGGTGAAAAATCTGGTTTGTTGGTGTCAAATATCTGAAGTTTTACAGTTGCAGCAACAAAAACGTGCAAAGCGATCGAATTTACGTGTCGGTGGGGATAGTTGGTCTTTCACATGTTCGAGCAAGTGAGTGCACTATCACACCGAGCTTGCAAAGTGGTTGCATTTTTGGATCAGAAGACGCCCGATTTCATGTTTCCATGTTGCTCAGTGTTGACACGATAAGCATTTTTCATTAGCGAACCAGATTAAGTTCACCATCGAAGCAGGGTAGCAACTGACAGCACCAGTTGAGACTAGCAAGTTTGTACCTGTGACACATTATGACGTCAGGGTTACATCACAACTAGCAAGGAATGTTTAATCAACTGCCATATTTTGTTCCAATATTTCGAATTATTATTTCTTCTGCTACAACTGATAAAAATTTCATGTAAATTGCTCGTAATTTGAGTAAATTATCATTAATTATAAAAAAAACAAAAAGGGGTCCTTTTATGAAACACCGTGTAGTCGTGAATTTGCGTGCAGTGTGATTGGCATAGACTTTTGAGTTCTGTGGCTATAGGCCTCGCTGACGCCGACATTTAACTTATCATAACCGAGACGCTGGAGCATGTTGTCAGCTCTGTTCATATTTCAAATCAAATCAAATCAAAGAAACAGTCGGCTGTGTGGGCTCAGGTTGTACAGATGACAGTCAGCGTGATATTTCACCCGCATAATGACGTCAGTTTACCCTCACACATAAAGGTCGTGCGCGAATTAACACATTGTTTTTGTTGCCACACATTTGCTGCGTGGACAGCTAGGATGCTGATAACTTCTCGCTGATCGCCGCTCTTGGACGGTGATTGCGTAGGCCCTATAAAACGCATTACGTTTAAACATCACCATTACACATCGTCAGAAAAAAAACTTTCACTGACTGTATATATGTAGGCCTATAGTTTAGTTGGAATTTTGCAATTAGTGATAATTTAAAGTGATATTTCTAGTTTTGGGCACAATGTCGCCCCACTGTATTTCAGTAGGCTTAGTTCAGTATGAGAAGCCCAGCTGTCGCTAGGATAGCTGACCGTACTGGTTGTTAATGACTTTCAAGGTCATCCAAGGTCGATGATTTTCATCTCATCTGAAAGGGCGTATGCGATTTCCTATTAGTGATAAATAGTAACCTTAGCCCTATATCTTACCCTTTCCGATATACGGTCACTTATAGCTTGAAACATTCCATTAAAAATTGCTGCCAAACCGCTGCAGATAAAGACATGTTTACTATTGACAGCCTACTGGAAGTCGCCAGCGCCCTATTCGATGGTACTATCGCCGACCCCATACCGCTTACCGTTTAGCCACAACACCGCACGATTGGCATATTATAATGCGATATGACTTTTCAAGGTCATCCAAACTCAGTGATTTTCATGTCATTTGAAAGCCAATATGCGATTTCCTATTAGTGATTACAAGCAACCTGGGGTTTATTTCGCATCGTTTAGCCACAATACATCCGTGGCAGACGGACAGGCAGACGACAACCGTAACATAATGTCGAGTGTTACTAAAGTACGGTTGGCTAAAATAACAAGAAATTTGAGCTAATTCTCACGAGACGCGCGAAAGCCTATAGCAGTTCCTGTTCGGAAACTGTCAGTCTATCTCCAGCCATTTCGTCGCGACTTTTACCGGGGTACCGCTTTTTGATGCCCTCTTGTGCAGGTTTTCTTGAACCTAGATAATCGAGACTTGAACCGTCGAAATCTACGTTCAATGCTGAAAATTTCATATGCAGCTTGTCCATGTTTATCTCAACTGCTTTCGGCGCAATTCGCTCTCGAAATGTGTCTCGCAGCCCAAAATCGCCAAAAAATCCATTAAAACCCTTATTTTAGAGTTCAAAGTCAACTAAGGTCATTGAATTCCGTAGCAATCGAGAGCCAGTGTACGACTTCCTATTAGTGATTAATAGTAGCCTAGGCCCTATCTCGCACCGTTGTTGAGATACATCGACTTATTGGCTAAAAATCGCAAATTTTTCCCACCCCTCTCATTTAATGCCCTCGTTCGGGGTGACCCCCATCGAATTTATGGAAAAGCTTTACGGTTCCTGAAACTTAGAGTCTTCCGGGCATCCAGTGGTGAAGATTTGGTGATCCTAGCTTGCACCGTTTTTGACTGATCTACCCGTGTGACGGACGGACGGACAGAATTGCGATGGCTAGGACGCGCTGAAAGCAGTAGCTGCTGTTGCGCGTAAAAACTGAACCATTTTAAAACACAAATTTACTGCTTCAAATTGCTACAACGGTGCAAGAATTGTTCAGTGTGCTCATTTGCGTGATGTTATCCAGTAGCTGAGTATAACAATTATTAGTAGGCCTAGATCCTTTTACTTAAAAAATTATAATTGTTTGAATGCTTTAGTTCATTTTTCGATTGACGCGGCCCACCCACCATATAGGAGCTGCGTATATAGACAATAGTGACAGTCGTTGTCTGCTTCCTTGTCTGCCGGGATACATGATGTCTGTCATTGTCCGTGCGTCACAGTCAAGTCATGGTGTCCGTTTTCCGACCGACCGCTTAGCATATATCAGACACGCACACTCCGTGCCTTGGCGGAGTTGCTCTGATGCGACTCTGACGGCTTAGAACAGACATAGTAACTAACTTCTCCGTCGACAGATTGCGTTCGATGAAGTCGCTTAAACCACACTTAGCTTGCACTGCTACAGTTTTCACGGTTTTCGGTTGCATTCGTGCATCAAAAAGCAAACGAGGGTGTAGTCTAGGCAAGCCAAGTGTGGTTTAACTACGGCACTGCACTGTCTGGAGTGGTATAAGCTCGTACTGCGTGCTCGCTTAACCACTCCAGCAGTGCGGTATTCAGTAATTAAAGTCTGCAGAGCAGCGGCAGTTTGGCTGTGCATGACGATGCTGTCGGGGTTCGGTGTGTTCTGGTTGGCGGTTCTGTCCGTCCTGCACTGCTCAGCATGGGTCCAGTGTACGGGTGAACCGGATCGCACAGATGATGCTGATGGTGAATTCGCGCTGTCTGCGTACTGCAAGTCGATGTGCCAGTGGGGACATGGCGGCAACCTGTGCAACTGCCACGCCGCGTACTTCGCCGGCAAGAGGTCGACGGCGGGTGAGCAGGAGCGCAAGGTGCTGATGCTGGCGAGCAGCTCTGCCGGTAGCGTGGACAGAGGACGGTCTCCAGACGACGACGGTGACGTCTGGATCGCACTGGCGGCAGAACGTCGACCGGCTTCGACCAAGTCGTCAGCGGCAGATCTCGGTGACGGCGAGAGGACCGAAGAGGACGACGTCGAGCGTCGATGGTGGACAGCAGGAACCGAGGAACTTCGACGTCATCTGCGCTCAGCCGCGTCATCATCAAACTCAGTCGACACAGCATCGTGAACTATCTGACTTCACAACACTGTCACTGTACGCAATTTTTAGTGATAGCAACGAAATAACAGCGGCGGAAAACTGAAAATGTCGTCTTCGGCGCTACTTACTGATATTATACGAATGTACAGCAATTAGTACGAAATAATGTACTAAATAAAAAGGCAACGACGATCCCGCGTTTTTCTCAGAAAATCTTTACTTCCGCAGAGTAGGCTTAATTTTGTCGTAGGCCTACCGGTATATTTGTTAGTCCGTCCGGAAGCGATAGCGAGATCTCCGAGCTCCATCGGCCGATCGCCGCGAAATTTTGCACCATGATGGTAAGTGTGTTTGATTAATTAATCCCGGTCCAATATTTTGAAGGCCCTCTCCCCAAAAATTTTAGGGGCCAAGAAATTGCTAAATTTGGACAGATTTCGGACGGCGAATACCATCCGGAACGGATGAAGATATCTAAAATCGGTCAAGTATATGATCGACCGCGATTCCTCCAGCGTTCAACGACAAAAAAGTTTCGTAAACTTTGGTGCCGAAAATTAGGAGATCTAGAGATGGAATCGTACTCACTCAAATCGACTTTTTCGGATAACGATATTTGGCCCTTAGGGGAGGGGGTTGCGCCTAGACCTGTAAGCGAGAGCGAGCGAGATTTTTCCCGTGAGCGAGCGACATTACATACGAGCGAGTCGAAGCGAGCGAAATTTAAAACGGCACATGATTTTTTATGTAATGCTTCACGCGTCTTAGCTATCGTCGAGGCGTCTGTCTGTCTGTCCGTACGTCGTCACACTCTGCGATTTTCTCAAAACGGTGCAAGCTCGGATCACGAAAGCTTCAATGTCGGCTGCCACAAATTAGACTTTATTTCCAGAATCCGTAAAGCTTTTTCCAAAAATTCGACGGTGTCAGACCTAATGCTTTACTAAACACGTGCAAAAATTGATCCCAAAAATCATTGAATTCGGCTGGCGGCTAGGCCTTTAATTGTTTACACGATCGAGCAAACATCGAGCAGCTAGCTCGACGTTCTGTGGTAATTAGCATGCTAATTAGGAGGGCGGGCGGGTTGTAATTGGAAGGTCTGTTAACATGTGATCAGCTGTAGGCTAAGAGCCTGAGCCTAGGCCTACATTTGAGCGAGGGGCGGTCGTTATCACAATGTAAACCGACTACCTGTCACGGAATCATCACAACGGCTCATAGCAACACAACACGGAACGTCATACGCAGAAAATACAGATTTATTCAAAAGTTGACTTCTGTAGTTTTTTGACGGTTTCTATTCGATAGACTTATTGGTGAAATAATGATATTTGCTTGTCAACTTCACAGAATAATTTATGAGCACTTATACATACTCCACAAATATTTATTAGCAAGTCTATTCCATTAATGCACAGAAATTAGGATTTCTTTCCGCCACTGAACTGCTCGGGGTATATTATGTTTGTTCACCTAAGAGCCTAGGCCTATCGGCAAACTCTAAACAGCTGAATGACGGCAGCAAAATGTTGAACATAATCCATTGCAGTCCATATTCATCCCTGCTTAAAACACAAATAAACATGTTGCTAATTATTGATTTTAAGCTTAGGCATATTTTGCAATATATGCCTACGAGTACATACACGCACACTAATTAAATTACTACACAGTTATTCGAAACATTTGCCGGTTGAAATAAAGTAATAACAATAACGCAGTTGTTAATTAAACGTATAAGCAAAGTGAAATACGAAATCTTAAAGCTACGGGGAACACGAGGCACGAAACGTGACCAGCTTAATATGAAGGCTTAATCCATTTTATTCGCAAACACTCTGGCCAAAACTATACTTCGCGATGTCTTTTAAGGCGCGTACAGGGCAAACGAAATGAACTGTATTAAACTGAGCCGAATGAACTAAAATTAGATGAATTAAAACAACAGAACTACGCGTACGTAGGCCCTATGCCACTTCATTTCAGTCCAATCCATCTCAGTTCGTTCCATTTCGTTCGCTCTGCATAAGCGCTCTCAGTCTTAGTAAAACTAAAAGTCTAAAACTAAACCAAAGCTAAACTAAAACTCGCACGCGATTTTATTCTGGGCCGTTTTCGCCAGTTTGCGCGATGCCTATGAAACAAAATTAGCTATGCGAATTATACAGGGTGCGGCAAAAAATGGACCCCTAAAGTTTTCCGCTGTTTTTTCAGCAAACGTTCGAGATTTTAATGTGAAATTTTAAAGTTTTATTTAGCGAAACCTTCTACATCCAACTGCCAAGTAACATATGATTCTGTTGAAAAACGACAAAGTTATAATTTTTTAACCTGACCGCCTACCGATTTTTTAGCATTAAAAATGTTCAAACTAAAAATGCTATTTAATTTTTAAAAACCGGTTACCACGTTACTGCCGACGACGTTACAGTGACGTTTTGACAAACAGTAAGTTATTTTGTTTATAAATTATCACTTAATTATCGTTTTTTATTTTAAGCAAGCGCTTGCTGCCCACCGGGTTCATCTGGCAGCAGGACGGCGCACCAGCACACACAGCGCGCAGCCCAGGGAACGGGCTGTGGACCAATAACTGTCCAGATTTTATCACAAAGGACCAGTGACCTCAAAATGTGCCGAATGTAAACCCAATGGTCTATCGCGTGTGGATTGCAATGTTGGAGGCTTACTCCAAACTTAAAACAAAGCCGAAAACAATCGCCGAAGTCAAAGAAGCGCTTCAGATTATCTGGGGCAACTAGCCACAAGAACCGATCGACAAGACTGTGAAAGACTTATCAAAGTAAGCGACTGAAGGCTTGTGTTGGAGCTTGAAGCTGGCGGTCGACACTTTGATCATTCACATTGACAACGAAATTTTGGCATCTGATCATTAGTTAACTGTGTTGTTTCAACGATGTTATTGCGTTGGTGTAGTACCTTGAACATTTTTAATGCTGAAAAATCGGTAGGCGGTCATGTTAAAAAGTCTATAACTTCTTCGTTTTTCAACAGAATCACATGTTCCTTGGCAGTTAGACGTAGAATGTTTGTTCAATAAAACTCTAAAATTTCAAGTTAAAATTGTAAACGGTTGCTCAAAAAACAGCAAAAAACTTTAGGGGTCCACTTTTTTGGTCGTACCCTGTAGTTTTAGTCTTAGTTTCACACGCAGGCAATTAACCCATTAATGATGCAACGAAGCGAGACGCGGTGTTCAGCCCCATCGCCCGCTGAGTCTTCCATATCCGTTGTTTCGTCGCCATTCCAGGTAAGATGCGACGATCGCCTGCGTCTCGGGTGTGATTGGGTCCGGCAGGTGAAATGGAATTCCACCGCGCGGTGATGCCGAACGACGCGTGCGACGGGCCACCCCAGCACCGAAAGTAATTCGCTCCATTCCGCCACCGTTTCCGCTGCGCTTTGACGACGCACTTCCGATGGTTTCTTCGTCGTTTCTGCTTTCCACCTTCTCTTTTCCCGTGGAGGCAGCGAGCCGCTTCGTTCTGGTGGCGTCGTCGGGGGTCACGTGACTCTGACGCGGTTTTCGGTCGCGTGCGGCGAGCTGCTGGCGGAAGTGGTCGCCAAATAATCGTGCCGGTGTTGCCTCGTCATTGTCTGAACCGACCGAAATGAGGTTCTCGAGGACTTTGATCAGAGTGGAGCACTGCGCCTGCGTCAGACTAGCGCACGGCTCGAACGTGAGCGCCGCTCGCACGGCCAGACACTCGACCGTGCCGCAGACCGGTGGGGGGTCCGAAACCGGGGACCACTCAGCGCGATCCAACGCAGACCACCGACCGCGATCCACGGCATCAGGGTGGTCGAGAGACAGCAGCTGACGCACTATGACGTCATTATCAGTGACGTCAGCAGTGACGTCATGCTCTTCCTGGTCGTGGTGTCGCTCAACGCCAAGGCAGGCCAGATAGAGCGGGAGTTGGGCGG
>Ga0209367_1006855_pt1 | contig 15717 bp, 5 predicted proteins | sample WorMetLIZISLAND2_FD_187412 | JGI IMG/M metagenome (GOLD analysis project Ga0209367, IMG submission 187412) | Marine gutless worms symbiont microbial communities from Max Planck institute for Marine Microbiology, Germany - Olavius geniculatus... ... | reverse complement strand
ATGATTGGAAATCTGAATTAACCGGAACCGGAGATAGATCGGAGTATGTCGAAAAAAGTGATTAGATTATTAGTATAATTTATTACATCATGATACGGATATAGAGGGACTTTTAGTGCCTGCATCCGTTTATCTCCATTACTGATTACTGACATCCGTCTTTTACCCGTTGTCATATCCGCAGATCCGCCTTTTACCATCGTCCAACACATACTACGTACCAAGGCAAATTCTGCACACCACCATCGGGCTTGTTTTGCTCCATTACGAACAAATTACAACTTATTCGATAAAATCGTTTCTTTACAATTCTTATCTACCGCCACTCTTGATACCGTTCTTGGTACAACATCGCTGACGACAAGTAATTACATCAGAGATGGGCCTGGCACAAATCGGTTTTGTGATTACGAAAATCGAATGGAGTAACGTAAGTTACTTAAAGTATCATGCTTTGTGATGTGTTGTTGCAGTTACTTGACTTTACGGAACTTTAAACTAAACTCGTATAATAATAATCATTGCATGCTATATAAGCAAATTGTTGGCTGAAAAGTACGCGCTGCAGAAAATTGCTATTTTCCAGCAGACACTGCAAATTTCATCGACAAAAATTCTGACAGACAGTTGCTAATTCCAGATTGGGTGCTCAAAATTTCATTTTATTGACAAATTAATGCAATTATTTCTGAAGAACTCAGCAAATATAACACACACAGACTTTCGGCCAATATCAATACAATAACAATAACAAATAAAAAGGTGTCAAATCACCACCAATACTATGTATACAACCCACATCTAATCACCTCTAACTTGGACCACCGGCCAAGTCTAACTTTCGCCAAAAATTCCAGACAATTTTGCCTAATTATTTATGTAATCCTGCAAACAAGAAAAATAAATAACAAAATGGTAGCAATCACATAACCTCACAGCTGGTGAAGATAAAAATTGAAACAAACAGACAGCAAACAGTAGCATCCTGTGCTAAATAAGTAAGTGGAGCACTAACGTGCAATTTCATGACAGACAGCTACAAACTTTTGAGAGTGGAGATCATTGGTGCTCCAAATTTTCAAATCTGCCGTCAAATTGCCTCCCCCAAAATAGAGATTTTTCACTTTTCAGCCACAAATTTTGCACTTTTTGGATAAGCATTTTCTGTCCAAAAGAAAACTTTGTAACAGCTCAAAATTTAAAAAGGGCAATGCTCCCTTACCCAATGCCATGACACTAAGCATCTCACAATGAATGACCCACTATAGAAAGCAGTCGGCAATAGAACATCTTGCATACAATAAACAGAGAGTAAAGGCAATCACTGTCAACAAATTAAACCACCACGCAGCGGTTTTGTGTCAATGATGACAACATGTCAGTGAACTAATAACAGATTATGCAGCCATATGAAAAATTTCGAGGAAAATAACAGCAAATTTCCCAAAATATTCCACCCAAATTTTGCTAAACCTCATCCACGAAAAGGAAACTTCCAAAATCCGGAAAAAAACTTTAAAATTATTAAGTTATTCATTGCTGAAATAGTTTACTAAATCGCACAGCACTAAAAATGTGGACCAACGAGATATAGTAATGTTACATTTTGAAGTAAATTTTGCTAGAACTTTTCTGAATAACGTCCACAGAATCTCGCATGAATGACATATGGCTTTGTTGTTGTGGTAATTACTAACCTATCCAGAAATTTTCAAAATGTTATTTTTTCCAGAAAAGTTACAATCGTAAGCAGGCAGATATGTGGACGCCGAACAGGGTTGCCAGGTTGTTTGGAAGTCATGTCGCTAAACACCGGCAAAAAGTAGCCCAATTTTTATCTGTTTGTAGCAAAGTAAAAACTGATGATTCAGAAATCACTCTAAAGTAGCAAGCAAGGTGCCAAAGCCAAATTTAAGGTCGCCAAAAGCAGTCCATTTTTGGCCCAACTAAGTAACCCCGATTAAGCTGATTACTAACTTTTCCCCAAAATTTCCTAAAAAGTCAATGTGGAATAATTATAAACAGCTGTCAATTATCCAGAAAAGTTAAAACCGTAAGCAGGCAGGCCGACATATCAACGACGAATATCACAGTTGTCAAAGCCACAAGAGCGAGTTAGAAGAAAGAACGACTAAAGACTTGGCGCAGGCTGAATGAATTTGTAAGAGTTTGTGACCATGTAGCGAGAGAATATCAGATAGAGGATACGGAACCAGACCAACTGACTGTGATGACAGTACATAGCTCCCTGAATACACACGCAAACCATTACAACCATGATGGCAAAAAATTCATGATTTTTAAAAGCTCAACCCAGTGCATTTTTTTGGTTTTTCTTTGGGGGGTTATTGGTTTTTTAGGTTAAACTGTTCTTTAGCAAAAATACATCTGCTTTGGGATTTCTATAGGTTTTCAGTTAATTGATTCAAATGAGCTTCTGTTTACAGCACAGAATGTGACAAAAATATTTTGCCAATATTTAAAATTTGTAGGTTTAAATGCTTTAAAAATTTAGTCATAATACAATATTTCATCCTTAATGGAACATAAAACTAAAACTAGATTAAGTGTGGGGTGGGTTTTTAGCGATTTTTAGGCAGACTTACAACAAAACCCAATGATATAAACCAGACAGCCAATACACCGTGTCTAAAAAACAGTCAAAATTGTTTTTGTCATAACTTTGTCAAATTTTCACCAGCTTTGACAATTTTGGCACAAAGAAGGCCAAGACGATAAAATTATGCAAGATGCACTAATTTTTCACCTTACCCAATTTATGTTAATGCACTACCGTGTGAAACACACATGCTCCAAATTGTTCCATTATGCGGTGGTTATATGCATCGAATTGTATCATGAATTCTACAGAGGGTGCCACGTGGTTTAATAATATTGTGGCATTAAATATTTTACGGTAAAAACAGTAGACAACAAAATAGTTGACTGATGAGCTTAAAACATATATAATCGATGAGTGAATGCAGTTTGATCATACAACCTTTGATGCCGCTATCAGCTAGTGGCGTTGCATCTAAGCCATTGTGTCTGTAAATGCTGGGCACACTTTGAGCTTAAATGCTGATAATTTACTAAGTGATTGGTTATATATGTTTATAATCCTGCTAAATAAATCACATTTCAAGTGTTTTTGTGCTGAATTATGTCATTACAACGTTCACTTGAGACAACAACTCAGCATTATGCAACAATTTGGAGCATCTATGTTTTACAAGGTAGTGCACTGACAGAAATTAGATGAGGTGAAAAATAAGTAAGTCTACATAATTTTATTGTTTTGGCCATATTTGTGCCAAAAATTATCAAAGTTAGTTAAAATTTGACAAAGCTATGACAAAAACAATTATGACTGTTTTTTTTCTGAGACATGGTGTATAAATAACAGATGACAGGATTAACATAAGGCATAAGACACAGAAACAGACCAACTGACTGTAATGACAGTACATTGCTTTCTGCATACATACAAACTAACTACAGCCGAGATGAAAACAGAAGCCGTTAAAAACAGCAGCCGATATAAACAACATCATCATTTTTGTTACCTTTGCAAAATTTTCAAAACAAGTCTTTGCTGATTTCGAAACACCGAAGGAAAAACTTCAAATTTTATTAAATTCAGGATGAGTTAAAGCATAGACTTCAGCACACACACAAATAGGAACAGCAGCAACAGACTGAGGCAGTGATGTTAAACACTGAGGAATATTGTTGAAGGCCAATGCCAAAACCTGAAATCAAAAACGAAACGATAAAAGTGACAATTACAACATAAGCTACAAGTTTTCTTGTGTTAACAAGGCCAAAGCAAAACGACACAAATCATGCCAAGGCCAAATGTTCAAGGCCAAGGCCAAGGCCATGGTTTTAAAATTAAGGCCAACGTTTTAGCCCCAAGGACTTAACATCTCTGGTAAATGAGTAAGTAAGACCTGTGCTTTGACAAGCTCCGACCAGCCAGATACAAAGACAATGCGTGACATCATGAAGCTCATAGCAAGCTCAACAAACGACAAATACTTCCGCAGTCGACACACGGACTCCAGAGCATAGCAGTGAATACCTAAATGAACACATCATCATTATCGTTATCATCATACATTATTACACACTTGACTATCCTAACTCTAACCCCAACCTTAACTCTTTAAAAAGCTTGCAGCAAAATGCTATTAACAGATACTTCTTCAGTCGACACATGAACTCGAGCCCATAGCAGCGAATAGCTCAGTGAACACATCACCATGACATGCATGACATTTACTGATAAGTCATTTTTACAAATACCTGGGTTAGCCAATTCAATTTGCCCCTTCGAGGGGCTTGCAGCAAAATGCTGTTAAGAGCCAAATGGCCTTCCATACTGACCAAAAATGAATATCTGCAGCAAGTCAAAAAGAACGGTTAAAAGTATTCATAGCCGTTCATGGAAACCCATCTCAGAGCTACAGAGTGTCATCTACCATATGGGATCACACAGGTGAAAGTGGCCCCCTCAATCGCAGCCAGACAGGCCGGTACTTAATTTAGCTACCCCATAGGGATGATGAGGCTGAGTTGACCTGATGGCTGGTTACGTACCAGGATGGTTTACCCGCCAGCCGATGGTCAGCCATCTAAGTACTAACTGCGCTCGGCATTGATTAACTTTGCTCATGTGACCAACGTTGTTAACAACTGAGCCAAATTGCCAAAATAATGATAAGAGAGTGAATAACAGTTTCAGACCTGGTGGACAGTCTCGGCTTGACAGAAACTGTCTAAACACACACACACACACACACAGAGACAGACAACAGTTGCATCATTTACATTACTATTATAATTCAGGTGCATACAAAGTAACATAACTGAACCAAACTGAACACAACTGACCAATGTGAGTCAGTTTGGTTCAGTTACGTGGCTCTGTACGTGACTTCAGTTACATCATGCCAGTCAAGTCAACAGTGACACAGATAGACAGACAGACAGACAGACGCTACTAATGCTAATATATACACCCTGTCACCCAATGTTGTCTGAGTGCATTTGTGACAGCTGTTAGCTGACTGACTTAAAACGTTGATAAAACACATGCATTTTTCTTGCACAATAAATAACCAATGTTGATTTTAACTAAAATTAAAGATTAACTGATCATTAATTAGGCTGCCTAGTAGACATAGTAACGGGATACCTTCTGCTTTCGCTGCTTCTTTTCTTTTAGTTTTTTTATCTTCCACTTTTCCAAAAGAGGGAAAGAAAGGACGACCCTCAGCTGGAAGGAATTAAGGCCAAATTTCAGCAAGATCTCTTATTAGGTTCAGGAGGAAGGGACATGTTAGATTTCCCTCAATCTGACTTTGATCACTGGGTGGCCTCACACTGAAACCTGTCCCAAATTTGTACTTTTTAAAGAAAAGTAGACCATTCATTTTAACAACTCATTACAAACTCCAAAAAGAACAGAAATGACTGACCCGACTCCACGATAGACAGAGCAATGGTTCATATGGCCACTCACTCCATACTCATCAAACGTAAATATCTACAACCATAAGTCACTGAAAAGGGTCAGAAGTATTCATAGCTCCTTATAGAAACCTACTGCAGAGATATGGAGCACCACCTGCCATATTGGATCACAGTATTAGCTTCCACCCAACACAGATAAATGTACCCCACAGACAAACCAGTACTCGATTTACCTACCCTGGAGGGATGGAAGGCTAAGTTGAGCTAGGTGTTGGTCATATACTGACATGATTTACCTGTCTGCGACAATCACTCATCTGAGTAGGAAGTAAAACTAGTAACCACTTGATAGCGACACGACCAACCACATCAAACCAATGACTTTGTGATCGTAAGTCCAATGTCCGAACCACTACACTACGAGAAAATATCTATGAAGCATTAAATAGTTGTTTGAAGACTGATGAACTTACAATATCAATGAGATAGTTCCTGACATAGTCACTGAGTAGCTTTGACACCAGGTCACAGGACCACGTCACTAAAGGGTCATCCACAATGTCTCTGCAACAGTAGAGAAACACATCTGAAAATAGTAGAACATCAGCTATTCACACAGAGAACTACTTATCTCACAGTCAGTGCGCAGAAGGGTATACCTGTCATCCATGACAATAACTTTACTTAGCTTAACTTTACATAGCAGGGATGCAAAAAACCTGTTTATTTTTTAAAATAAAGCCCAACCCAGTGGGTTCTTGTGTTCTACTAAGTTTCACGTTTTTTTAGGTTGAACCAGTTTTTGTTAAAAACCCAATTTTGGGATTTGTACAGGTTTTACATTGGTTGCTGATTTATTATGAGTGTCTGTTTGCTCCTCACAGCATAAAATACACCAATAATTGCAAATTCGTAGGTTTAAATGTTTCAAAAACTTGGCCAAAATAAAATATTTCATTATTACTGAAACTAGAAAATAAAACTGGATTAAATTTAGGGTGGGTTTTTAGTGAGTTATTTTAGGTGTCCAGCTACCTCAACGCTGAACCATTACCAACCGGGTTTTCCCAGTTGTTGGCCCATGGATGTGGAACGACCTGCCAGACAATACGATATCTGCAGAGTCATTATTCAGCTTCTGTCAGTAATGACTCAAAACTCATCTATTCATGAAGCCCTTTACCGACTTTTCCCTGGACTGAACTCCATCTATAACCTATCTCTAGCAGACCCAGTGATAGTTTGTATTATTTAAGCAACTTTTACAATCCCAGAATGATTAACTGATAAACTGATTGATTAACTACTAGAAGGCGCTCATAAGAGTGCCTATCTCTGGCATGTGAAGAATAAACATTACGACTACTACTACTAATACTACTATACCTACATCTATGCCTACAACCACTGCTCCACATACAACAACTACAATACACCTACAGCTACAGCTACAGCTAATAAGGCGTGCAGACATCAGGATGTCTTGCCAGTCCTGATGTCTGTTTGTGTATGATATGTAGAGATGACGATGAGTCATCGTGTACACACACACACACCCAGAATGACAGACAGAACGACCAGTCTCGTAATCTTCTCCAATGTTCACTACGTTCACCTTGGTGGAGATAGTTAGCTTACAGTGAGTGCACAGTATAGGCCTACCTGTGATCAAGGACAAAGACATTACTTTGTCGAATGCCAAGTGCAGAACAGCTGGCCATCAGTTCCTGTTGACGCACACGACCCTGCTGATTATAGTTTCCTACACAATATACAATGCAAAACACATCAACCCTAATACAGAAACCACCATATCAATGTCCTATGAAATGTTACAATACAATACAATATGTTTTGGCTAAGTTGTCCAAAAATATCCTTTTCCGAAAATTTTCGTTGGAAAATTTTTGTCCAAAAATGTAAAGTTTGAGATTAAAAACCATGGTTTTTGAAAAATGTAGGAGCAAAATAAAAATGTTGAGCACCTATAACTAACTCTTTCAAAAATTTGCAGCTGGCTGTCAAAATTCTGTTGAAAATTTGCACTGCAAGTAAGTAAGTAAGTAAAACATGACTTTATGTAGTGCACTGTGCATAACGTTAAAATTAACCTCTAATGTACTAGTCACACTAGTAAAAAACTTGTTGCTTTGATAAACTGTTTAAAGTGTCTGTTATAAAAACTAAAACTTCCTGCCCTGCCTACTTTTCTAACTCATGACGCTGCTGACGTCAGTGAGAACAAGACCTGATGAGAGACAGAGCAGAAAGACATCATATTGTCCAGAGCGAGTCAGGGCAAGTATCGTCGGTGCAAAAAACATGCACTCATCATCCGGATGTGCAATGACAAACAAAACGCGCCCAGTGTGAACCTTGAGACGGACACGTCGCCTGATCATACGCCTCAGTACATAGTAGATGGACAGAGCCAGAGCAAGGAATACAGCTGAGATCACTGCAATCCAGTCCAGTATATACATCACCTGACAGGCACACAGATCATGTAAACGTAAACTCATATGAGAAAGCTAGTAAACAATACAGCTTAAAAGCACCTGCAAATAACAGTATAAATGCACAATGCACCACAATATCAGCACCAAAACACAAATATCTTCAGCCACCGAAACTGTTAAAAGTTAATTTATCTCAGATGAGCTGGAAGATTTTTCCACAGCCTGAGACACCAGTTTACACTGCAAGATGGCCATGGATATGGGGACAGTGCACTGTATGGTGTGCCTGTTTACATCCCAGCTTTCTCTGGTACTCACTGCACCTACCCATCTCGGTACTAACCTGGATCAGCATAACTTCATTGAAAAGAAGAATGACATTACCATGAGACCAAGCTGGCAACGGGCATGCAGACAGCAATCAGAAACTATGCAGCAGTGCGCTAAAGCCATAATCCACAACGACCACAAGAGCCCGGTTGTTTCGCCTAACGTGGAAGGAATCGTGGTTGATCAAGTACTTGACTGATTATGAATATCCTTATCTCTTCCAGAGATATTCACCCCCGAACTTTGAAGTCGTCCGAAATCGGGCCAAATTTTGCATGTTTTTGGCCCCTAAAATTTCTTCAGGGTGGGCTCCCCAAAACTTTAGACCAGCATTATAAAGCTCAGTGTAGAACTGATAACCATCCAAAATTTCACTTTGATCGGCAGACGCATCTCAAAGATCTTGCGTTTGACCAAAAAATTGTAGCAAAACATAAACATTAAACAACCTAGAAATTTGGGGCAAAGCCCAACGTGAGTCCACCCGGCGTCTTAAGGCCAACTGGGGGAGAATTAAGGGGAGTGAAATTTCCCTAACAGCAAAGTCATGTGGCCCGAACTCAAATGCATTAGCATACGCAGAATGTGCATTGTCAACTTAGGGTAGGTCAACCGTCAACATGAGCGCTTATGACTTTGTTCGTAGTGGACCGAAGTTCACCAAACTTTTTTTGTTCAACTCCGGTAAGATCGTTCTCGTTAACGCCGTTTACATTTTGTCACTAGCAAATCCGACACTGATATTTCTATACTGTCTCTCAAACAATGTACGTTACTTGCAGCCTGTGCAGAAGGTTTTTCAAGAAATGCCAACACATGAATAATGCAACAATGCCAGGCATCTTTGTATATATGTCGTTACACTAGAGATTAAGTTAGAAATTCTATCTTGTGCAACTAGTTGCATTTGCAGCAATTATTTTTTTTATCCTCCTTATTGCATCAGTTCACTGTTCTTTACAATGTTGGCTGTTGTTGCAGCACGTGCAAACGCTTGTGTACGGTGGGCAGGCTGCATTTGATGCCACCGTTCAAACAATGCAGGCACACTATGCCTGCACTAATAATATGGCCCGCACTGACAATAGCCTCAGAATCGGTAGCACTAATTGCTGAATCGGCTGAATCAGCCTGAATCGGCGCCGATGGAGCATACTAATTACTGAATCGGCCCACTGCTGCGTTCACGGCCACCTGAGTCGTCATGCGTCACTGCACGCGTCGGCTGAATCGGTGCCGATGGAGTAAGTGCAATCAATTAGGCCTAGACGTGCTGTGCTTGATGCACTGTTTGGCACAAATGGCTTGATAACCTGTAATGATATCGTTTCATTTGATTCTTTTGTTACTCAAATGCAATCAAAAGAGTTATTAAATGTGCCTACTGCTTTCTCTGACTATGTTCTACGCAGAATTTTTCCACTAATGCGACAAAACGTAACATCTGGCAACAGTTGCTAGACAAATAACAGCTGTGAAAGCATAAATCATGTCCTGAAGCATGCTGTTGATTGGCGCCCGCAACAGCTTCCCGTTCTCATTGACACCCTGTGCCAGTTAGTGGAATCTCAGTACACAAAAGCCAACAGGGCAATGTGCGGTGTTGGCGATTTTGTTTTACGAGGCTCATTTGTCAGACATAGATTAACTGTTGATGCATGGCACTTGCTGTCTGCAAAGCAGCGAAGAAAAGCAGTTGCAGCGTGTTTTAAATTAGGTCAATCAGTTTCAACTGCGTCCGTTGGTGGTATTACTGTGCCTAACACATCAGCGCAAGCAAATTCGGGCAGAAAAGATGTCATCCAAAGTTGTTTAAAGCTAGACAAATAATGCTTTTGCTGCTTTCCTTATACTTAATTAACTATTGCCTATTTTTATTGCAGTATACAGGGTGGTCCAGCTAAAGTGAAGCCAACTTATATTTTTGCTGGTAACATTTGAATGCATAGGTAAAATTCAATGATTTTTGCAAATGTGATAACAGTTCAGACACACACATTGGGAATCATAAAAATTTAATATTGTTCATCAGATGGCGTAACCAGGTTAGGTATTTTCTCCCTTGTTACATCTCTCATTTTACTGACTTACTCGCATAGGCCGATAATTTTACGTTTTGACAAACTTAACAAAATTCTATGGTAGAAACGTCTGGTTTTGCTGGTATTTGTTAGCCTTCGCTTTTAAAATAATAACTTTGTGAATAACTACCTGTTTCTGCATTTTGATGGGTAAAATAACATGAGAGGACAGAATTGTTATAAAGGTGTTATGGGTGGAAAAGAACTAGAGCTCTCACCGCTTTCTGAAGGAATTTGCCAGCAAAGCTTGGTGCAGATCAAGCCTTGACTGACACATCAAAAAAATCGATGGTGCAGGGATTTCTTAAAATTTGCATCACACCACTTCTTGTTGTATGCAGTTTACATTGAATTTTACCTATGCATTTAAATGTTACCAGTAAATGTAAGTTAGCTTCACTTTAGCCGGACCACCCTGTATATAGAGACGTTATAAAGTTTATTAACGTTAAGGTCAGACATGACATAAGGGGTATGATCATAGTTATGGTGTTTCGAAAAGTATTAACGTGACGTAGCCTATTAATGTTTTGGTATGTAATTTTTATGTCACCAGTGTAGGAAATTTTCTGACATGCTACGTAGGCCTATTTTTAAATCATTTTTTTAATGTAGCAGATGTGTGATTTTAAGTAATTTTAATATTTTAATTCAATTTTCCGATTCTATTTGGATTTTAAGCTGGTTGTAATTATACAATTTTAATTGTGTTCTTTCTTGTGTGGCTTAATGCAACATATAGCTTCACTAAGGCTATGACAACAACGTGCAAATAACGTTTGTATTGAATATACCATAATATCAAAGACACTAGAAAATGTGGTATAAAACACATCAAATATTCACAAACGCAGCAAAAATGAGCAAAAATGATGCGATGACTGATGTTGTGGACGCTGATGATTCGGACACTCAAATATTCATAAACGGAGTGGGCGATTCAGTAATTAGTATGCTCCATCGGCGCCGATTCAGCAATTAGTGCAACCCCTCAGAATGATCCATTAGTCAGTGCGGATCCGCACAGACAAATGGATCATTCTGAGGCTATTGTCAGTGCAGGTCTACACTGACAATAACACCGAGCCATTTATAATGTCCCAGTTTTCAGGCAGACCCATGTCCACAGTCTACGTAATAAACGCCGAAATAAACGATGACACCGACGATGGTTATTACAGCTCACCCCAGCAGCGTCCATCATCAATTTGTAATCAGATGCAATTTCGCATCAATCCACTGTCATCTAACTGCATCAAATTCAATCGTCATGTTTTCGTATACAGAGAAAACAGTTTGTTTACTTTTCTGATGACGTCAAATTAGTGATGCTTTGATATAAGAATTTCATATTTAAATCGATACTATAGTTAGTTACTAAAAAATATAAAAATTTCGGTTTTTTAAAGTTTGTTTTTGTCTTCTAAAAATATTAAAGTTTTAAAAAATTTGCTTTTCGAAACTTTTTAGTGTATAGAAAAAACGCGAATTTACCAGTGACTATTTTCGTTACGTTACGTTATGTTACGCTTCGAAAAAAAACTTGTAAACAAAACAGGATGTTGTTTGCACAAAAGTTTTTCTTTGACAGAGTTGCTAAATTTTGGCTATTTTTGTGAAAGTTTATGAATGATAAGTGTTTATGTCGATTGTTCGTATTGACTTTTAGGCAGTTTTCGTAGTATATAACGCGTCATTGCTGCCAGAAGTCGGCTGGCGGCATGGAACCATGGGAATACCCGACTGACGAGTTGCCAACCAAATTTAACAAATATAAACGACTAAAAGAGAAAGAAAAGCTGAGAGAAGCGGCTCTTTTATCTGAAGTTGCAGCCGAACCACATTCTCAGCCATGGTGAGTGTCAAATTAATTTGTTTTCAATTTATTTGACTCCACTGAATGCTGCTCAGCCCGTTCTGAAGTACTGAGCATAGCCTGAAGTTCAGCATTAGTTCTTTAAAAATGACTTTTGCTTGCAATTTAATAATGTTGTTTTTATGCGGGTAGGTTTTGTGTATGTATCATTAAGTCCTGTACTTAATTGTACTTGTATGATTGTGCTTGTACGATTTAATAAATTAATTTACGTCGTGTATAGCTGCCGGCAGCTGGCAGGCTAGCCGTGCAGTTAGGCTGCCGGCAGCAGAGGCCACGCTGTCATTGGCTATTGCTCATGCTACTTTTAACTTGCAAATGCGAATTGGTCCACAGAGCCAAAGTTGCCAATTTTTATTAGTGGAAAAGTGCTATATCTAGCAAAGTACTCCAAATAATGGCCTGAAGTTTTGCCATCTCTCAATACCATGACACATTCACGCTGAAGTGAATAATTACCATGTCATGCTGTAGACCTATTGGTAGGCTTAGCCTTACAGTGTGTAACTGGACTGTATAGGCCTATATTCATGCAAATGCACTTATCTAGGCTAAGTTGATTGCAGTATCATGCCTTTGTTCTGTGATTCAACTTTATCGGCTTGCAGTAATACTAATACAGTAATACTGGGCTTAACTTGTAACATAACTTTGCATAGTTCATGTTGGCAACCTTGAAACAGAATTTTTTTTCAGCCAAAAATTTTGTACAGGCTGTACTTTTGGAATAAACATATACAAGAAACATATAAACAAGAAAAATATTCTTCAACAGGTCGTCCCGAAACTGTCGGGCGGGATGTTAAACTCTAAGCTTACTCACTCACTCATTGCTGGACGTCATGCAGTCATGTGGCGGGTGATCGTGTGAATCTCAGCTGGTTGGTTGGCATTGGCAAGCCTGGAATGCCCCTCCCTTGCTTTGGTGCCACTGTATTTGCTATGCATGATGGCTTTTACAAGAAAAGAAATTTATCAGCTGCTGCAAAAGCACATTTGCCTGCATCAGTAACTTATCTTCTATGCTAAATTCGCAACGACTAGTGTCCGCCATGACAGAATTAGAGTGACGCTCTAGTTTCCAGCCAATCACAACTGACCACCAGCAGGCTAGTTGTGCATTCAGGTTGCCGGTTGCCGGCACGCTATACACAACGATTAATTTAATATTGGTAACTAAAATGATATGGATAATAATAATGACAGTAATAGTTGGTTTTCTCTGAGTTGTTTTATGACATCGTTATGGTTTATTTATGACTGTAAATATGGACAATGACATTTACCTGGTAGAATTACTGCAATACAGTTGTTAACTGGATCAGTATGCCAGCAGTCTTGGTAAGGGTAACAGGGCGTAGTGTTATGCAGAACTCACTGTTTCTTCCCTAGTGGTTGTTGTAACCATCGCCCATACTCATTTTGCCTGTTGATGGAGGGATGGCCAGGCTGAGTTGGCCTGGGTGGTTTGGTCGAATATGAAGATGGATGAGTTTTCATAGAGGACTTATAGAATTGTATTGCAGGATTTGTTTAGATTTTTCAGGTTACTGTTTATATTGTGTGTGCACATGTGGCTAGTGGTACAATTATAATACTCATATTTCCCAATTAAGCAGTTTGCTTGATCGTTTAAAATTAACAAGAGCCCAGCTGTCACTAGGGGAAGCCGACCATAATTGCTTGCACTGAAAGGCCTGCAAATGTGCTCATATTTTCTTACTTATTTAAATAACTTGTGATATAGCATTTAAAACTTCTGGAAAAGCCCCTAAATACTTGTCATGCAAATTTTTTGGTTGGGCCCTTATTATGGGAGAATACATTGTAGGGGGGATTGATGATGGTATTCTTGGATAGGGCATTGGTAAATTACTGTAGGCTGTCAATATTCACCATGACGCTAACTGAAGCGATTTGGTCGCAGTTCACAATCCAAATATAGGGGGATGTAGTCAATACCCTGTATGGAGGTAATGAAGAATCTTAAGGGGTACAAATAGGGGGTACCACAGGGTAGCATTTGAGTGATGGAAAACGCATCCAGATGAGAGGTACAGAGCATCACCTGCCATATCTGACATAAGTGAACGTGCCTTGCCTTAATGCTAGCCAGACAGGCCAGTGCATTCGATTCACCTACACCGGAGAGATGGAACAGCTGAGTTGACCGTGATATTAGTTAGGCAGTACCATACGAAATAGCAAGATTATTTTGTGTATTTTTTGGTTTATTTCGGAGTGGATTTCAGTAAGAATACACAGAGTTTTGTTTCACAGGGTAAGGTGGTGACACTATTTAGGCAAGGTGGACTGTCAGTGTCTGTTCACTAGTATTGCACATTACTTTTCTAATGTTGCCTACTGAAAGTTATAAATGTTTGTTTAAATTTTTTAAAGTTATTATCCAGAATATTGTTAGCTGTTTCACCCCCGATGCATTAAAAATAGCATTTTTGATGACATCATAATTATGTCATCGGTACATAGTTACTGATGTTGCTGTATACTGAACAATTTTTAATAATATTTAAACAAAACGGCTGACTTATGTCAAAAATTGTGAAAATATATTTAAATTTGCTATGGTTTTTTTGATATGGTTCATACAAGTATTTTATGTCAGTTTTTAATTTTTTTTTCAAACTGCCTATTTATTGCAATTAAAAGTATGAAAACACATTTTGAAAAAATGACAAAAAACATGAGGTGCGTTTTTGTTTTCATATTCAGTTTCAGTTTATTCATTGCACGTCTAAGAAGTTCCCTGCAATGTTTTGTGGTTTAAATATCCAGTGCGTTGAGTGGTTGCCAGATTTTTTGGAAGCCAGTTCTGGCGAAAAATAGCTCAGTTTTTATCTCTTGTACGTATCCTAGTCGAAGCCAGTGATTCAACAAAAAGCCCAGCTGTCACTAGGATAGCCGATTATAATTGTTTTCAGTGACCTTCAAGGTCATCCAAGGTTGTAGGTCGATGATTTCCATGTCATTTGAAAGCCAATATGCCACTTTATATTAGTGATCAATAGCAACCTAAGTCATATTTCTCACCATTTCCGAGATATGTCCAGTTTTCCATTGAATTTTCTACCCCTCTTTCATTCAACCCCAAATTTGAAAATGTTGCCCTTGCACTAGATCGCTGAAATTTTGCGTGCCTAGGTTCGCGTGTTTAATTATTCGTATAAAAAGTTTTCCTCTACGACCTAACGCTTAGCCACAATACATCCGTGACAGACGACGACGGACGGACAGACAGACAGACGACAATTCGCAACATAAGCTCGACCGTTACTTAAGTTCTGTCAGCTAAAAAGTCGCCCAAAAAGTAGCAAGCACGGCGCCAAAGCCGAATTTTCTGACGCCAGCGGTTGGTGCTTTTTGGCCCAATCTAACAACCCTGGACTCGACTGGCCTGTTGATCTGATTTGAAGTTGAACTTGGAATGTGGATTGGTATCTCAAGTTTTAGGCAGGCTTGGAAGAGGGAAGGG
>Ga0209367_1006854_pt1 | contig 15717 bp, 8 predicted proteins | sample WorMetLIZISLAND2_FD_187412 | JGI IMG/M metagenome (GOLD analysis project Ga0209367, IMG submission 187412) | Marine gutless worms symbiont microbial communities from Max Planck institute for Marine Microbiology, Germany - Olavius geniculatus... ... | reverse complement strand
GTATATATACGGTATATATGTGAAACAATAGGCGCAATGTATTTCTATGGCGCCCAGTAAACTCCACTCTACCCAACGAATTTTCAGTGCTCGGATGTGGGTGTGCTGCTCTGTGCACCAGTGATAATTCTAATTATTTTTTTGACAATTTCACTCATCAGTACTAATCGTACTAGTTGAAGTACTGGCGCGCTTTGCAATTTTTCGGATGTAGAACTTATACTGTGAATTTTCACACAGGATCTTAACTGCTCGGCCTGGCACAGCCGGAGTCATGAAAGGGTTCGACAAAACAAAATAATGAATTATGGAACTTTTGTTCCCACATACTTTCGCTCCTGGGTATGAAAGTTCCATGGAACTTTCGCTCAGTGAAAGTGACATGGAACTTTCACTCCCACAGCCAACGTAACGTGGTTACGTTCCCGAACACGAATTATGATTATTTAATTGATAAACTAATGGTAGTAAGGTGTTACAGCTTGTTCGTATTTTTGTACAGCTTCATTGTAGTAAAAGATGGCAGGATCTAGCAAATTATTTTATGAATTAATTTATTTTAAATTTATTAAGTTCCCCAAATTCTTCCTTAAATTGTATTAGTTTAGAAATTTTTTCTTAAATTGTATTTTTTGTCAAGTTTTTACCATTATATTAAATTTTAGTCTCTTCCTTAAACCTTTAACCCATTTTTAGTCTTTGGGAAAACCTTTATAGGCCTATAGCTAGGCTAGCTGTAGCATGTTCCTTATCGACAGATGGGCTTTCTTGTTTTGGACCTTGAGCATTTTCACCACATGCTAGTGTCCTATGATTTCATCTGCTTTTATTAAATGTGTAGGCCTATAATGTTAACTCTGAGTGAGGAGCGAAATTTCCATGTATATTAGCGTTTTGTTGCAATTTTTACGCGCGAAAGCAGCTACTACTTTCAACACGTCTTAGCTAGGGACCAACCGAATTCATGGGAAAAAATGCATGATTTCATGGCAGAATTTTTAAAAGGTGTCAAATTTCACGGAAAATTTACGGAAAGAGTTTCGGAAATTCACGGGCCCCACAGACATTATTTCGAGGTGCTGCGCTAATGCAAACGAAGAAATTTTGAGAACAACGAATATTTACTACACTAAGTCAAGACTCAAGACAGTCAATGTCAGCTACTTAGTGCTGAAGTGCGATATGTAGCAAACAGCAACATCCGTACAAAAGCTGCTGATAAATTAAACTAAAAGTGCTAAAATTCATGAAAAATCACGGATTTCACGGAAATCGGCATTTTTCACGGAAGTAGGCCAATTTCACGGAAAATGTCACGGCCGTGAAATCGTGAATTAAGTTGGTGCCTAGTCTTAGCCATCGCAATTCTGTTCGTTCGTTCGTCCATCTGTCTGTCACACGGGTGAATCAGTCAAAAACGGTGCAAGCTAGGATCACCAAATCTTCACCTTCGGCTGCCTGGAAGACTCTAGTTCAGGAACCATAAAGCTTTTCCATAAATTCAAAGGGGGTCATCCTGAACGAGGGCGCTAAGTGAGAGGGGGTGGGTGGGCAAAATCTGCGATTTTTGGCCAATAAGTCGCTGTATCTCAGTAATGGTGCGAGATAAGGCCTAGGTTACTATTAATCACTAATAGGAAATCGTACACTGGCTCTTGATTGGCGTCGAATTCAATGACCTTGGATGACTTTGAACACCAAAATATGGGGTTTTATGGATTTTTTGGCGATCTTGGGCTGAGACACAAGTCTATATCATTCACAAGGTGGAGCCATGGAACTATCATTATGTGCATTTTGACTGTAATAAAGGTGTTGTATTTTATCCTAAATTCCCGCAAATCTAACTCAAACAGCAACAGAAACTTTTGTTGTACGATTTCGTTGTATTGTTAGTGCAATAATTTCTTATTTAGTACATTTCTCATGCACAGTATTTGGTGAAACAGCTTGCATACTCTACAGCGTAATTTCTGATATTTTGTTTGATGGTGCTGCCACCTCGGGAATCGGTTTACAACGCGCAGCACTAAACAAGGCTGATGGTTGCATTGATTGACTTATATTTTTATGCCCAAAAGCAGCTACTGCTTTCATCGCCCTTTAGCGATCACAATTCTGTCCGTCCGTCTGTCTGTTCGTTTGTCTGTCACATGGGTGGATCAGTCAAAAGCGGTGCAAGCTAGGATTACCAAATTTTCACCGTCAGCTGCACGCAACTATCGTTATGCGATCCAGATAGAGAATTTGGTATTTTGTATATTAACTTAGAGTGAACACCCCAATTTTCAGCTAATATACTGAACCGGAACTGCTATAGGCTTTTGCGCATCTCATGAGCATTAGCTCAAATTTCTTGTTTTCTCAAAAGCATCAATTGCAAACCTTATTATTGGCTTATTAAGTGTTAACTACTATTGTATGAAAATGATCAGATGACTGTTCTGTTATTAAAAGTGCCTTTTGGGCTAACTTTTAATGCTCGGAACCATATTTTAAAAATTTGGTATTTGAATGTAGTTTTAGATCAATTTGGCCCCAACATGTTCCTGACAGAGATGGTATCTAGGTTTAGTTTGGCTCCATTAGAAATGGCTTGGCCCGTGCTGCCCAGCCCAGTGGTCCATGCACACACCTGATCTAGGTGTACTGTATATTTTGATGTAATAATCTTAGATTATATTACATAGAAGTAGCAGGTTACTGCTTACTAGTCATGTTGTGTTAAGTTGCATGTGTCATGTGCTGTGTAGTGCTGGAGCTCATGCTGCTAGCTTTCAGTCAACTGATGGTATGTCTTGTTGTACCTAACAAATTCTGAATGTGTTTGTGTTATAACTGATTTTTTGAAAGGCTTAGATTTCTTAGCAGTCTGGTAATGAAGTGCTGTAATTTTGTACATTTTTGTGTGATTTTTTTGGTGACATGTACTTTATGATGCAGACTTATCATAAAGCACGGTATTGCACAATAAAGTAATCCGTCTGTCACTGCTAATGTATTGTGGCCATATACACTGTGTCACAAAAGTATCCCCAACATTTTCAACTGTAACTTGAAAACCAATTATCAGATTTTGATAATTTTTGGTACAAATATTCTTGACACAACTTGCCAACAAATGACCATTCAGTTTCCCACCTCACTCAGCGTTTGTTTCTGCACTACCTGGGGAGAGCACAACCAGTGAACTATCACTTTTTTATCCAGTACGATGTAATTGCTTAATTAACATAAAGGGGTAAAAACACATTTTGTTCACATTTCAGACACTTTGGCTGACATTTTATCCAGTTGTCCATTTTTCAACTGCCTGCAGTGAAATTGCTTGAAGTGTTGGCCCACTATGCAAACACAGGCAAGGAGATGCTTTCTCTATTCATTGACAGCAGTATTGATCACTGCAGACCAATCCAGGCTCTACCAGTTGCTTCTTGACTTTGCAAACATTTCTAAACTTCATCTGGTAGACACACTGCTGCAAGACCTGCTGTTGGGGTCGACAAGTTAGGGTAGATGGAATTTATTGGCATTTTAACACGTATTATGCTTGCTCTGCTTTTCCCAGTATAGTGCAAAAGCAGATGTTGGGTGAGGTGGAAACTAAAACATTTATTTAATAGCCAGTTGTGTGGGAAATATTTCTGCCAAATATTATTAAAATCTGCTAATTTTTATTCAAGGCACGATCGATAATGTTGGGGATGTTTTTTTCTGGTTTTCTTTTATTTTAACACATATTTTGCTTGATCTGCTTTTCCTAGGTAGTGCAGAAGCATACATTGGGTGAGGTGGGAAACTGAATGATTATTTGATGGCAAGTTGTGGCAGGAATATTTGTACTAAAAATTATTAAAATCTGGAAATTGGTTTTCAAGTTACAGTCGTAAATGTCGGGGATACTTTTTTGAGACACAGTGTATGTTTTTTACTTAGAAAGTGAATAACAAATATCTAGCTTCCGGTGTTTGCTTTTCAGAGTCCTAACATCAGCACTAGTTGCTACTAGTTGCAGTTAAGCATCCTCAAATTTCACGTGAAATACATTGCTGTTGCACATCTAGTCATTTATTTACTCATTCACTAGTGTTATTCACTAGTGTTAGTGTCACTAGTGTGACACCCAGAAAAATGGACTGGTTCGATACAAATCGTCACTGTGTGTGTGGGTAATTTTCAGTGATGCATTGTGCTGAGATTAAGACAGAGGAGGATGCAGATAACGACAGTGCTGCAGGCCAGCCGGACATGGAGAAGCGTAAAACGTATGCGTGCATGATGTGTGACAAATGGTTTTCACACAAAGGCAACCTGGACGTTCACATGAGAACACATACAGGAGAACGGCCTTTTCAGTGTTCTGTCTGTGACAAGCGATTTGTCACCAAACAGAGGTTTCTGTCTCTGAATTTTTTTTCTGTAGTTTTTATTTGCGAAAGCAGCTACTGCTTTTAACACGTCTTAGCTATCGCAATTCTGTTCGTGTGTCTGTCTGTCAGTTTGTCACACGGGTGGATCAGTCAAAAATGGTGCAAAATTGGATCACCAAATCTTCACCTTTGGCTGCCAGGAAGACTCTAGTTTCAGGAACCGTAAAGCTTTCTATAAATTTGAAGGGGGTCACCCCGAATGAGGGCACTAAATGAGAGGGGGTGGGCAAAATTTGCAATTTTTGGCTAATAAGTCGCTGTATCTCACTAACAGTGCGAGATAGGGCCTAGGTTACTATTAATCACTAATAGGAAGTCGTACACTGGCTCTCGATTGGCGCTGAATTTAATGACTTTGAATGACCTTGAATGCCAAAATACGGGGTTTTATGGGTTATTTGGCGATTTTGGGCTGTGACTCAAGTCTATATCATTCACAAGGCGGCACCACGCTACTGTCGTTATGCGATCCAGATAGAGAATTTGGTATTCATATATTAACTTAGCATGAACACTCCAATTTTCAGCTAAACTACTGAACCGGAACTGCTATAGGCTTTCGCGCATCTCGTGAGCATTAGCTCATATTTCTTGTTTGTTTAGTCAGCAGGTATGTAGGTACAGTAGGCAATTTATGTAGTGCATTAACTGTGAGAAACCTCGAATGCATTTGGTGAGTTATTAAGAAGAGGAGTATGGTGGTTTGAGAATTTGAACTGAATGTAGACAGAGTGTGCTAACTTTAGATAGTTTGGAAGAGTGTTCCAAATAGATGTGCTGGCAGGTTCAGGTGCATGCCTGCCATATGTTGACGTAACAATTGCTGTGCTTATTTGTGTAGTTTTAGAGGGATTAGATGGCCAGGCTGAGTTTCCTTTTTGATGGTACATTATTAATAGTCACCAGTTTAAATACTATTGCAGTTTAATCTAGACTGTAGATTGTAGAATAACATAATTTTGTTGATGCCCTCATACATAGGTGACAGATTTTATGTAGATAGGTGAGCTGAGTCAGTCAGCATTGTATCTTCTGTGATATGGTATCTGAGTGTTAACAAGAAAATATGTAGTTAAATTTGCTATTGCTGGTGAGTCTGTGCAAACTTTGCATCTAATTATGATGATTGGCATTGATTGCATTTAGGTTGATGTGGCACCAGACAAAGCATGTGGATGCTCCTTCGTTGGAGTTGGTTGGTGCTGGTGGAAATCACTTTTCCGTACAGAAGAGCAAGCATCTGTGTACACAGTGTGGGAAACACTTTGAGAGTCGCAGTGCGCTGACGATCCATTCCCGCACTCACTCCGGGGAACGTCCCTATGAATGCACGGTCTGTGACAAGCGCTTTGCCTGCCACGGACAGCTTGTACGTCATGGGAAAATCCACAGCGGGGAAAAGCCGTTTCAGTGCTCGACATGTGGGAAATCGTTCGGTCGATCGGAGCATCTTCGCGTACACATGAAGTTTCACAGCGGCGAGAAAGAGTACCAGTGTTCCGTGTGTAAGAAACGGTTCACGACGAACAGTGAACTGATTGTCCACAGTCGAAGTCATACAGGCGAGAAGCCATACAAATGCTTGGAGTGCGGGCGCTGCTTTGGTCGGTCGGGCGAACTTGACCGTCACTTGAGCGTGCACACTGGAGCTAAGCCGTACGAGTGTACTGTCTGTAAGAAAAGGTTCACGCGTCCTGGGAGTCTGTCTCGGCATGGGATTGTTCACACAGGGGCCAAGCCATTTCATTGTTCGCTGTGCGCGGACGTGTTCAGTCAGTCAACGTATCTGAAGAAACATCTCAAAATTGTGCATGGAGTTGAGACTCCAAAGTATGTCCCAGAGGATGTGGCACCAGATAACACTGAATCTACCATCGGTATGCTCAGTTGTATGTTATTTTCATTTTTACTGCATATGATAGGGGGTGACTGGGAAAACTACAAGTGTCCGCTTCAGGAAATTTTGTCAAGTATTGGGCATTTAGTCAGTTATTAGGGTTAGAATGATACCAAAGAAGCTACCCAATACCCAGTACCCAATATTATTCGGTCATGCCGATACCAATACCAATACCCGTCGGATCGTCAGCTTCCTGCCACGTGCTGTCGCACTGTCATAGTTAGACACAGGAATGTCGACTTGAAACGACTTGTAGTGAAACCGGCAGCGCCAGAAAATTTCGACGGTGTCACTACTACAGATCAACTTGACCCGACTTGGAAGGCCCAAGTCAACTTGATCGACCCAACTCACAGGTCTAGCAAAAACAGCTGGGATCATGGGATTTGGGATTTCAGGATTGCATTTCTTAGTTTAATTTATAAACCACTTGTTTAATACTTACGTATTAGCAGCTTTTGGAAGCTGTGCTGAGGATCGTCCCCCCTTTCTTATCAGGCTAAATATGCACTAGAATGGCTATTCCATGCTTACGACCAGTAGGAAAATGGTGCACTCAATGATTGATAGAAATGCAGCGAATGGTTTTGCCTGCTATAACGTGGCCACCATCCATTCTGCTATTTGCATAATCAGCAAGTGGCTAGTGGTCACGTAGCCAAATGATTTTCTGATAAATGCCACTGGGCGTGAGTGTTCTAGTTTATGTTTAATATCATAAGTGTGTGTGCGGCAGTGACAAAGAAACATTGCTTGTGCAGGAGTGGATGCTACACCAGTGAAGTTGGAGTCAGACAGAAACTGCAATGCTGAAACTAGTTCTAACAATCTCGGAGAAGTTTCATTCAACTCAGAACAGCAATTTGTCACACTGACTGACCATCAGCAAGGTCAGTCGGTTTAGCTACTTCTACCCACGATGAGGATGAGTTTAGCTAACTCAGCCTCCTATCCCCAGTGTGGCTTGGTTGCTCAGTGGTTTAGGGCATTGGATTTGTGATTAGAAATTTACGAGTTTGACTCCTGGCTGCTGTGCTATTTTGTAACGACTCTGTGCAAGTTCTTCACACCCATGTGCCTCTATTGCCACGCAGTACAGTTTGGTTCAGGCTAAGGAGTGGTGATGCTCTGTGGCTGGGAAGATAATCATAGGTATGGCATCGCACTGGGAGGAAGCAGAAAGGAAAGAGAGATGAGTAGGGACCAACTTAATTCACGATTTCACGGTCGTGACATTTTCCATGAAATTGGCGTTCTTCCGTGAAAAACGCCGATTTCCGTGAAATCCGTGATTTTTCGTGAATTTTAGCGCTTTTAGTTTAATTTATGACAATTAAAGAGTTTCATCAGCAGCTTTTGTACAGATGTTGCTGTTTGCTACATGTCGCACTTCAGCACTAAGTAGTTGACATTGACTGTCTTGAGTCTTGACTTAGTGTAGTAAATATTCTTTGTTCAGAAATTTCTTCGTTTGCATCAGCGCAGCACCTCGAAATAACGTCTGTGGGGCCCGTGAATTTCTCGTGAATTTTAGAAACTCTTTCCGTGAATTTTCCGTGAAATTTGACACATTTTGAAAATTCTGCCGTGAAATCATGCATTTTTTCCTGTGAATTCGGTTGGTCCCTAGAGATGAGCATTGAGCACCCCATCTGTGCTCCATATGGGACATGGTCCACTTTGCTTAATCTTTTTTTACCCTCATCCCCATGCAGTTCTTGAGAGCTGTGGCCATTTGCTGTGCTGTGGAATGCATTTACTGGCTAGATGAGATGAATGACATTCAAGCCATATTATTACACTTTTGTTCAATAGTTAAAATTGTGTACATATGAATATTTCATTGGTTGATATTGTGGTTGTGTGTGAATGTAGGTAGATTATTATTGTTGTACTTAGGTATTGTGTTTGCTGTTGAGAGTTTTGTTGTCAGTACCAGTGCAAGTGACTCTGAAATGACCTGTAGTGTGACAAGCAGAATGTAAAGCTTTGTGAGAAGATTTACTTACTTACTTGTTTACTGTTGTTATGTAGCAGAGAACACAGCAGTTGATGATAAGCCGAAACGTTATCCGTGTCCTCTGTGTGACAAAGTGTTTACACAGCGAGGTTCACTTGTCATACACCAGAGGTACTATTGCCACTCTAACTTTTTTCAGACATGCAGTATAGCACATAATTTGATCCACAACAAGTAGTAACTTTGTCGGATAAAAGTTATGTCATTGTGCAGATTGACTGTGCAAGTCCTTAACAGAGCATGCTATATTTGATGAATGAATCCGCAGCAAGCTCTTCTTCCTATTAGATGATGAATTTATGTAACTTATGCTGTAAGAAATTTAGTGAATGCTTAGGCTTTTTAATGTGTCTGAAAACATCTTGTGTATTAATTGTGCCACTATCAGTACCACTCCATCACTACTAAATTTGGATGGATTGTTGTAGCATTGTAACAAATTTTTGTGCATGATTCGTGTTCATGTATCTTCTTTCTAACTTTGCGTTTTAATGTTGCCTCATCCAATGTATGCTTTTTATAGGTTTTATTTAGGGCAGCTGTAAGAACAAATTGTCTGGTTGTACCCACCACATTACAGTGTTAGTGTACTGGATCTTATCGATTACATTGGTAGACAGAATGATTGTTTGATTGAAATATTGTTACCTAATCTGCTGTTAGGTCTCACAGTGCTGAGAAGCCTTACCAATGCTCACTGTGCAACAAACGCTTCGTCACTGCCAGCAGACTGCAGCGGCATGAGGCAAAACATGCTCTGGGCAATTCCCCGAATTCCCGGTCTGGTCGGACGAAGCATGTGTGCGCGGAGTGTGGCAAGTCATTTGAGAACAAGAGTTTACTGCGGATTCACGGCCGGACGCACTCAGGAGAACGGCCATATGCTTGCAGCGTCTGTGACAAACGGTTCACCCAGCAGGGTCATCTGGCGCGACACAATCGCATTCATACTGGGGAAAAGATGCACCAATGCTCACTCTGTGGCAAGGTTGTATGATGATATGTTTTATAGGGATTATAACGATAAGCCGATATCACGATATCGATTGCCACCTACCAGTTGCTACGATATTGTGGGACAGACTGTGCCTACGATATCGCGCAGACGCCACCAGCACACGTCACCTGATTTATTCTAATGGATGGCAATAGCTGAAATAGCATGCAGACACAGCCGTCTGTAGGTAGGCAAAGTTTAGAGCTCACATCACAGTTGCAATAAATTGCATGACGACTGAGTGAGGGGGAAGGGATGGGAAGGGAGAGGTCATTTTAATCACTCAAGTCAACAGACTATCAGTAGCAGAGCCCGGTGCGTGTTTGCTGTTGGCACTGCTACAGCTGCTGCATGACTGTCAGTATTAGTGGCCCTGGCTGCTGCTTGTTCCTTTTTCACCATGCCCCCCATCGTTGTCGTGTGGTATTCAGCTTATTCTACCCTTTCCTCCCTGACCTCCCATGCTCCCACTTGCCTTACCACTCAGGTCTCTGCTCTCACGATATCGTGATATGAATTGCTACGATAATCGATATGGATTTTTTGCTGCGATATACTAATGTTTTACTGATATGAACATGTGAAGAATTTGTGTATGTATGCCACCGCAAAGCTGCCCATTTCCTCGCATAAGTACACAAATTCTTGACTATCTACACATCAGTAAAATGCATCGGTGCATATTATCTCGTGAGTTTGTATCCCATTACACTGGTAGCATCAATCGTCCCCGCTGACGTTTGGTGCTACCATTGTAATTGGATACTAACCAGAGCTCAGAGATAAGACGCACCAATGTCTTTTACTGATGTGTAGATAGTCAAGAATTTGTGTACTTAAGTCAGTGAGGAAACGGGCAGCTTTGCGATGACATTTAGCACAGTGTAACTGGATACAATCCAAAGCTAGAGAAAAGATGCACTGATGTTTACTCTGAGCATATGTTTGCATCCAGTGTGACATGATAGAGAAAAGTTGCTTATTATTTTTGCCAAGAAGATCATATGGTATATCGGTGTTTATTTATTTATCTGGCCAATTTGTTCACACCAGTTCTGTTCGTTAGCAGGATTACAGAAGTTACAGAAATTTGCAGGGAGGGCACACTTTTGTGGCATATAGTGTTGACACCGGGCAAACACAATGGAAAAATTCCTGTGGTGTTGGCAGAGGTTTTCGCTCTCTGAATGCCCTTCTAGCTAAATTGTTATCGTCCTAATTATTGAGAGTATTATTGCTATTTTCTGTTGTGTGAAGGTATTCAGTCGTTCGGAACATCTCCGCAATCACATGTTGTCGCACGGTGGACGCAAGCCGTTCAAGTGTGAAGTTTGTCGTAAGCGATTTACATCATCCAGTAATCTGGAGATTCATAGACGTGTTCATACTGGGGTCAAACCATACCAATGCACGCTCTGCGACCGAGCCTTCAGCCGCTCCGGCATCTTACAGAACCACATGAAGGTATGTTGCAGTAGTGGTAGTTGTTGTTGTACTAGTCGTGGTGGTGGTGGTATAGTAGTTGTACAGATGCACAGTCCTTGACCGAGCTTTCAACTGCTCCAGCATTTTACAGAACTTCATGATTAGAGGTTTGTAGCAGTAATTCTAGTAGTGGCAGTTGTTGTTCTTGTAGTTGTTGTATTAGTAGTGGTAGTAATAGTAGTTGTTGTTATTTAGCAGCAGCAGTAGTAGTAGTAGCCACACCAATGCACAGTCTGCGACCAAGCATTTTGCCGCTCTGACGTCTTACATACCAACATGGAGGTTCGTTGTAGTAGTTTTAGCAGTAGTAATACTGCGACTACTAACATAACTACTGCCGCTGTTGTTGTTATAGGTGCGCACAAGAGAAAAGTCATATGAGTGCATTGTATGTGGCAAGAGGTTCAGCCAATCAGCTTGGTTACTACTACTATCACTTAGGCTGCTACTACTGAGACTATTTCTGCAACTGCTACTACGACTAATGCTACTACTACTACTAACACTACTACTACTACAGCTGTTGTTGTTGTTGTAGGTGCACACAGGAGAAAAGCCGTACGAGTGCAATGTATGTGGCAAGCGATTCAGCCGGTCGGCTCTGTTGACGTGGCACAGCCGTATACACACGGGGGTTAAACCGTACCAGTGCTCGCAGTGTGGCAAAGTCTTCAGACTCAGCGGAGTGCTGAGGACTCACATGAAGAGATTACACCCAGGCTGCGACTACGACACCACTACGACACAGCAGCAGGATGACTCCACCGACGATGAGGGTAAAACTACACGCACTGCTACTACTACGCATGCTACCACTACTCACACTAGTACTATTAGTCACATGAAGCGACTACATCCCAACTGTGACTGTGACTATGAAACCACTGCTACACAGCAGCAGGATGACTCCATGACATCATGTAGATTATAAAACTAATAGATGTTACCACTTGAAACTTTTGGACATAATTGAAAACCATAATGCAATTTGAAATTACAAATTACATGACCATGTAAAATTGAATTACCAATTACAAATTACATCAAAACCAAATGTAATTGAATTACAGATTACAATTGTAATTGCTTAGCTCTGGATCACATTCGATGCAAATTCGATGCAAATTGTCCATTGAATTTGCCAGTGAAAAAAGTTTGAAAATCGGTCAATAATTGGCGAAGATATGGACAAACGTAAAGTGGCACGTTTTATGGCCCACTTTCTACTACTGTTCACTCTTAAGTACTCATGCTGGATACATTGTCAGCAAAGAAAATTCGTATTTTTTCCCAGAGAACATGACCATTCTAGCTGGCCTGTGCCCTGCTACATGTGTTATACTGCTTTTTGTGATAGCTGTTAGCTGAGTAACTGCTAGAACGATTCTGAGTGAAACATGTTTTTGGATGGTGATCATGGTTTCGATGTTTTTCAGAATTAAGTATTAATTAGTTGTTAATTTCTGCAAAGTTAGCTGTTAAAAATTCTTAGTCTCTATCAGGTATTACAATTAAATATGGTTTTTGCTTCAAATATGGCAATGTTTGCTAGCCATGGTATATATGTGTGTGTGTGTTAAGATGAAAATGTTTCTAGTTGGGATTTGATGAACCGGACAAGAAAGACAACAGAAATTGGTGATCAGCCAAGCACCGGTAATTACTACACTGTGAGGCATAAAAAAACGCCAAAAAATTTTTTTACCATAACTTGGAGAAGGGTTATCCAATTTTAATAATTTTTGGTACGCATATTCATGACACAACTGGCCATCAAATGACTGTTCAGTTTCCCACCTCACCCAACATTTGCGTTTGCAGTACCTGGGGAAAACTGAAAAAGCAAAATATTACATTTTTATTCAATGCAGTGTCATTTTTTGATTAAGATAGTGCACATTTGGCGCATTTTTCCCCAAATTTCTAGCACTTTGGTTGAGTAAATATTTGAAATATCAGCCATTTGTGCAAACACAGGCAGGGAGAGGCATTCTCCATTCGTTGATATCAGTGTTGAATGTTCTGCTTCAGACTTAGCCAGTTGCTTTTTGAGTTCATTGATATTTTTAAACAGAGTCCCATAAACTTGCTGCTGCATAACACTGCAAATACTGTCTGCGATCAGAGCTGTTACATATCTGTAATGATTAAATTTACTGATGTTTTTCTTTCTTTTTTATTTCATGTTGGACTTGTTCTGTTGCCTTCTGTGAGTCCCCATTTACATTTACTTTGTGTATTTATTCATTTGTTTTGTGTCAGCAGTTGCTGGAGTGTGCCCTTTGGACACAGCACAAGATCAGCTGCCAGTGTCTGACAGTTTCGTGGACCAGCTTATCCAGCAGACTGTGGACAACACGACTAATGAGGAGATGGCTGCTTCTGAGGACCACTGGTCAGGTATGACCGAGATTCGATCTGCAGCTTTTCACTTCTACTTCACTTGAGATTGTTTCAACAGTAATTTGATTTATATTAGCAAGGCTTTGAGATAAGGCTAGCATTGGGAGACCAAAACCGGAGTCTCCGTACCGAGACTAAGACCAGAATGAACAAGAAATTTGAGCTAATGTTCACGAGATGCACGAAAGCCTACAGCAGTTTCTTTTCGCAAATTGCCTTAGTCTATCTTCAGTCATTTCATTGCAATTCACTCTTGAAGTGCGCGGCACAGCCGAAAATTGCAAAAAACCAATGAATTTCATAATTTTTTGAAATTCAGAGTCTTTCAAGGTCATTAATGTTGATACGACTAAAAAGCTTGTCACTAGGGCTTGTTGTTTTACGTTCAATGCTGAAAATTTCATAAGCAGCTTGTCTTGATCTGTTTGTAGTGAATACGGTGCAATTCACTCTTGAAATGTGTCTCGCAGCCCAAAATCGCCAAAAAAATCATATAAACCCCTATTTTGGCGTTCAAGGTCATTCAAAGTCATTGAATTCATTGGCAATCGAGAGCCAGTTTATGACTTCCTATTAGTGATTAATAGTAACTTAGGCCCTATTTCGAATCGTTATTGAGATACGGTGACTTATTGGCTAAAATTCGCAAATTTTTCCTACCCCCTCTCATTTAGCGCCTTCATTAGGGGTGATCCCCTTCGAATTTGTGCAAATGCTTTATGGTTCTTGAAACTAGAGTCTTCCAGGCGGCCGACAGTGAAGACTTGATGATCCTGGCTTGCACCGTTTTTGACTGATCCACCCATCTACCTTTCCGTCCGTTGGCTGTTGGCTCTGATCTCGTGTCACCGGTCAGATGCGTGCGCGATCTTGGTATTTTCATTGATGGTGACCTGACAATGCGTACCCAAGTCAGTCAGACATGTTCGAAGTGTTTTGCTTTTGCTGCCCTTCGACAACTACGAAGCATACGACGATCTGTGTCAAACGATGTGATGCAGTCGCTCATCGTGGCGCTGGTGTTTTCCAGGCTTGACTACGGCTCCGCAACTCTTGCCGGCCTTCCGAAGCAACTCATGGACAAGCTTCAGCCACTACACGGCTGATCTTCAAAGCTTGTTGTCGGGACCACACTCAGCCGTTACTGTGCAGATTCACTGGCTTGGATGCCAGAACATGTTTTGTTCCAGCTAGCAGTGCTAGTGTATCGCTGCCTCCATGGCTCTGCACCTGGCTACCTGGCTTCAGATCTTCAGCACATGTCACGCCTCAGTGCACGTCGACGACTGTGCTCTTCGACTACATCAGCGCTGGTCGCTCCACGCACTGTGCGTTTTACCATTGGCAATCGCACCTTTCCAGCGAATGCAGTGCAATTGCCACATCGGTCTGGAACAGTTTGCTGGAGTCAGTCCGGTCATCGCCGTCGTTGCAAGTTTTCCACAGCAGACTGAAAACCGAACTTTTTGCCCGGTCTTACATACATGACTAAGAACGTCTCATTGCGCTGACTACTATTACGTGACTTCACTGTTTAAGCTTATTGTTACGTGTCCTTGTAGTCTTAGGACTTAACTTCACGCTAAAGTTTATTCGTCCTTCATCATCTTCATCATCACCCATGTGACGGACGGACAGATGGACGGACAGACAGAATTGTGATGGCTAAGATGTGCTGAAGTGGCTGCTTTCATGCATAAAAACCAAAATTGGTGTGAACGTTTCCAAGTGCAGGCCTAACTGTGTTGCCAGTTTTTAGCTCAAGAGGTCAAAGTTTGGCCACACATTGTGTCGGCACTTGGCTAGGATAGGCTTATTATTTGTGTTGCAGTTTGTATTTCACATAATGCATAGCAGCTTTCCTTTCCGTTTACTAGTAGTCTAGTGTACATAATATTTTTAAGAAATTAGTTTTTGCGTGTTTGCATCTGTCTTGTGCTTGTAAACTGCAGTATGGCTCTCCTTCAGATATGTTAGTGTAAAATTCTTAGTACCTAGCATCAGTGCCTATTGGTTATTTTGTCAAAAACTACAGGGTGTGGCAAAAAAGTATCCCCTTAAAGTTTTTTTGCTATTTTCTCAGCAACCGTTTGGAATTTTAATGTGAAATTTTACTGTTTTATTTTGCGAAACGTTTTACATCTAACTGCCAAGTAAAATGTAATTCTATTGAAAATGACGAAGTTATAGACTTTTTAACATGGTCACCTACTGATTTTCAGCATTAAAAAATGTTCAGGCCAAAAATGCTATTTAATTTTCAGAAACTGGTTACCACGTTACTTGCCGATGATGTCACAGTGACTTTTGTTGTTTAAAAACATTTATTAGCTTAGTGCTCTTTGTCAACACCTTTCGCCTAATAGTGACGCTACAGTAGTAACCATTTGGACAAAGTTCTATTCAACAACATTTATCAGATTCTTATGTCATTTTGTATGCTATGTATGGTTGCATTTTGTCAATCTGTTTTATTAAAGAG
>Ga0209367_1006852_pt1 | contig 15718 bp, 12 predicted proteins | sample WorMetLIZISLAND2_FD_187412 | JGI IMG/M metagenome (GOLD analysis project Ga0209367, IMG submission 187412) | Marine gutless worms symbiont microbial communities from Max Planck institute for Marine Microbiology, Germany - Olavius geniculatus... ... | reverse complement strand
TGAATAAAATATTGTTTAACGTTGTTTGTTCACAAAACAATATATTGATTATGGCTAAATTTGTCATTTTTTGTGTTCTGTGATTTCCCAAGGTAAGACAGTTGCACTAAATAGATGAGGTGGGAATTGAAACCACCATTCGATGACATATAGTCTCATTAATAAGTGTGCCAAAAATTATTATAATCGGACATTCATTGTTCCAGTTATTGCAAAAAATGTAGTCACATGCTTTTTTTGAGACACAGTGTAGTTCATTAGTACATTACATACTCAGCACTCATGGGGCCTATATACTTTGACCAAAATAAGAAAAAAATGTTGGCGCCGATGATGCGTCCGTCCCGAGATATCATCATAAAAATCGTTTTTAGCCGATCGTACTTAAGTAACGGTCGAGCTATTGGCATGGTTGTCGTCGTCTGTTCGTCTCTCTGTATGTCCGTCAGTAACGGATGTATTGTGGTTAACGGACAGATCGTAGGGGAAAACTTTTTACAAGATTAATTAGCCATAAATGTTAAACTTGGACATGCAAATTTTTACCGATCTAGTACAAAAGAAACATTTTCAAATTGGGGGTTGAACGGAAAGAGATAACAAAATGTGCGTTTTCAGCGGAAAACTGGCCGTATCTCGGAAACGGTGAGAGTTACGGAAAGGTTACGATTAATCACTAATAAAAAGTGTCGTGTGCTCTTTCGAATAAAATAAAAATAATCGACCTTGGATGACCTTGAAGATTACTAACAACCAGTACGGTCGGCTATGTAGCGACAGCTAAGTTTCTTGTTATCTTTTATTTTTTTAGTTTTCACTGTACCGGATATATTGTTGATTGATTGCATATTATAGTCTTTAATAAAATTCCACATCAAATTTCAGTAGTTTGTTGGGTGATGTAGGCTTACTTTAGCGCGCGGCTATCGGAAATGCAACAACATCGCACGTGGCGAAGCTGCGATTAAGCGGCACTTATACGTCTGTGATAAGAATAAAGCAGAAATAAGTAGAATAATCGTAGTTGGTTTTGTTTTATTTTTATCGCAGACGTAGGTTTTGAGTTTCAGGCTTTGTTTTAGTTTTGCTTTAGTTCTGTTTTATTTTTGTCGCTCATTTTAAGTGCAGCCTTACTATAAAACAATATTACTACAAAAAGGCTCGAGAGCGAAGATAACATAAAAACAGCTTGGTCTCGAAAGTGTGCTACTATGTTTCTTAGCATCAGTACGTAGGATATGCACGCGCGATGTTTCTACATTTAAGCTGTTATCCACACTGGCAATTACGACAAAAAGCAACTGAGACCTATCTGGATTTTCCACGTTCGACCTTTTGGCGAATTTGACGTTGATGTCATTAAGCCGTTGATCTTCAAACGTAACTAGTTCTTCTGCGGGGTCTGATGCATTATCAACCAAACTTTAATGAAATTTTCTTCTTTATTTCTGAGATATGCATGACGTGATGCTTCGTGCACAATCAAACGCACGCACTCATGGGCACAACCGGAAAACAAAATTTCCGCCAATGTGTGTAAGAGGCGGAAGTGTATAGATGGAGAAGTGGAAACTTATGTTATGCGTTGAGGCACAGACTCTGCTGCAGCGGCTGGTAACGTCACTGCTGCAACCGGCGTCGCCAGATCTTAATCTCGCGGCAACCGCTAACCAGCGCTGTAATCACGCAGCGACGCGGGGAACGACTTCTCCCACTTTTTTCCAGAGAGATATAGGTGTCCCCACTGTTTTACTAAAGTCCACGTATAATGAAGGCTCATAGTCACTGCTTACTAACTGAAACATGTTTCTGTTTGTTTACTTTGTGATTTATTTTACAGTAGCTTTTGTAGCTGAGAAAATTACAAATACAAAATTTTCGATATTGTCCAATTCACATACCGTAATAATTTAATTGTAGGCTATTTTTGCCGACGTTTTGTTTGAAAACAACGCACAAACCATCCCAGTTAGATTTTACTTACGCCACTAAATTCCAGGCGTACCCCCAATAGAATAGCCTACTTCGGTGACTACGCCCCTGACGCTAACCAGGTCGACAGTCCGCACATCCTCGGTCATTATCACCACTTCCTCCCAAGGCGGGAAGAGGGAGATGGGTAAGGGAGGTGAAGGAAGCCGGTTGCTGCTGCAATCGTCGTCGCTTTGTCTTATAGGCCTACGTCCGCGCGGAACGCCGTGCATCGCAGAATGTCGCCGACGCGACACGTCGGTGACACAAGACGACGCACGACGCGCTAATGAATGAACCGCAGCGTACGAGTGTGTTCACTTGACGACCAATAACAGGTAAGTTGACTACGGTAGATGTGTACCTGTATTGTTCTTTTCATTCACGTGGATCTGCAGGTGTGTCATACAGCAAATACAGCAATCTACGGCTCGTATTTTGCGTATCTGTGGCGACATTTTGTTATGATTAGATGTTATTCGACAATTTAGTTTTCATTGTTGAAGGTAAAGTGGCATGTTTTTGATTTAAAGTGTAAAACTAATACTCGCCTCAACCGTAATTACAGTTTTCAAAGTGTTGACAACAAACGCATTTTAACGATTTCTAAAAATTTACGCAGACGTCTTCTGACCCGCATTACGCGCATTGTGCGTCCGTCTGTCCGCCTGTCTCTCCCATATAATGCAGTTTATATTCATTTGACTGCAGAGATAAACTAAACACCGGGAAGTACGGACAATCTAATGCTGCCGCCAGTTCTGATAGTTCTGCTCGTAATGGCTACGTTATGTGCGGTTGTCTCCGTCATCTACGCCTGTCTTTATTATACACGAATCAACCCCAAATTTATGTAGTACTATATTATGCATAATACTACTATATCACATTACTTTATTATATTTATTTATATACACACGAATCAACCCGAATACTGCAGCGGCTCGGCGGCGACTCCGGACGTCTGGACGTGGGAAAGTAATAACACGTCACGTGACCGTGACGTCGACAACAGGTGCTATTCTAACATCATAATGATAATATTCATCCTTATGTATCGTTGCGGCAGAAAATAAAAAAGAAACGTAAAACAATATCGAAAGCACAACAAGAAACGCTATAGACGTTTTTGTAGATCCATTTAAAAAACGCACTGTAGCGTTGTTTTTTTCAACTTTTTCATTTTTTACAAACGTGGATCGGTCATTGTGAAGACGCAATATTTGCCTAAATAATAAGCTTACGAGCGCTTCTGATAAAATATAGCATACTTTGTATTAAAATGTACTAATTTATAATATGTGTGATGACAAAAATTTGATAAACAGTAAAAAATATACATAAAAGTAGAAGTGGGCGAGCACAGGTTTAATATTTCCATTCCATTACATTCCCGCATAAGCTAAACTTTGCAAACTATAGCACGCAGACAAAAATCGCAATCGCAATCGGCTTAAGAGACAACACGGAAATATTCATAATCATAATTAATCATAGCGCTGCTCCGCCACATATAAGAACAAATTTAGTTCATTCTGACTGGCCGTAATTTTATTATACGTTCGTTATTTTATTAGAGTTACTGACAGTATTGTTTGCTTTTATATGTCGCATTCTACAACTACTAGCCTACATCGTACCATTGCGGTCAGTTGGCATCCCGTCCAAGAAACATTTGATTAAATTTTTATCTGCAGTAACCACTTGATACAGCATTTGCTAGCTATCTTATGAAAACGTGTTTTTAACTTTTAAAAAGACATTTACGTCAAGAAAAACATTTACGTAATTTATGCCAGGAGCGACGACGACGACGACGGCGACCAATGCGGCAGGTAGTGATGATGAACAAACGCCGGTCATCACCACCCAACTAATTCCCTATCTTTTAATTACCTGTCAGTCAATTAAGCTTACCTGGGCATCACTTCCTATGTGAACAGACACAACAACTGCTGTCATCACCAGTCAACTGCCGATCACTGCTACGCATCTCTTTCTATTCCGCAAACCGTACTGACTGCTAGTCCCCGGAACCGCCGCCGTTTCCCGCCGCCGATAAAACCTCGGACCGCAACCAACCGTTAAGTTAGCGGTCCCGGACCGGTAACGTTGTACGCCGCTGTCGCCGATAAGCTAACAGTTTCAGCGGTTTAGTGAAAAAAAATAAATCAAACAATGTGTTATTGGTACTTTGGACAGTATTTCGTAGTTACACGTTTTTGGCCATTTGCTAAACTTTTCGTACATAATGGCGCGATTTTACTGCACTCTGTTCTGCAGTGTACCAATGGATTTACTAACGTGACTCCATGAGAAAACGGTAGTTATCCTACATAGATGTCGTTACGAATCGCGTAAAGGTTGTTGCTTTTGGTTGTCAAAAAATTACTACTAGTCTGAAACGCTAAGCCAGCCGCTAAGGCTTCAAATCAGCCGTAGTAAACGGTTCCGGGACTAATGACTGCCGTGTATATTGGATAGCTTCTATAGCGAACGTGCGTCGAACTGAATACTTTCATCTCACGTTATAGCGTAGGTAGGCCTATATGAAACACGGTAGAATTACGGACGAATGGGCGACTGACGATTGGGCGACAAATAGGCCTATCGTTTGTAGACCCACCCAGTATAGGCTACGCTCACACAAGTAGGCTATGTAGTAGGGCGTAAACTCTGATGGGAAGCCTCTAGCTAAGCAACTGTAAGTTTGACTCTAGATGATCATCTTCACTGAAGGACATCCGATCCTGCCTAACTGCACCTCGCTGGCTGCTGCAGTTTCACCTGTCCTGATGTAGTCACGCCATGTCACGTATTGTGATACGCCGCGATGTGCCCGAAGAAAGTAAACTTTCGGCCATGCCTCGAAATTATCGCTCAACAGTAAGCAATTCGCATTGTTAAGTATTTGGGTGCAATTATTACCCCCGTTTGGGGGAATGGCGGTTGTAGGAGATGCGACTTCGTACCACAGGGTAGCAGGCGGGCAACCCTATTTGCTTCTGCAGACAGTTTTTGCATAAGACGTGCCGTTTAGCCACGATACATGCGTTACAGACAAATGACAGACACAACATTGTACCACAAAATCGAGCGTTAGTACGGTCGGCTAAAAAGCGGTCAATATTTTTGGTACAGTTAAAAAATTGTGGCTTACTTTATGTGGATTATAACCAAAAACAAGCATCAGAACAATATGTTCGATTAACGTCTTTTCATTGTGATAAAACACAACTCGCTCATGCATCATCACAACTGCGCGTGAACAGCGACCTACATAGCTTATAACCTCAAACGACTACAAAACATTTTGTTTCACGTCGACGTCTTACGCGTATGTATCCATAAATTACAATCATCGCTGGTGACAAAATAACGTTCAGCAGATTTCCGAATGTTGCGACATCAACAGTAACAATAATCTAGAAGCGACCGGTGAGCATAACCTCAGCTGAGATATCTTGCACTTCACGGTGCAAAACTGCGACGTTTGGTCACTTGACATGCAAGAAATTTGAGCTAATGTTCACGAGACGCCCGAAAGCCTATAGCAGTTCCGGTTCAGTAGTTTAGCTGAAAATTGGGAGTGTTCACGCTAAGTTAATATACAAATACCAATTCTCTATCTGGATCGCATAATGATAGTTCCGTGGCGCCACCTTGTGAATGATATAGACTTGTGTCGCAGCCCGGAATCGTCAAAAAAAATTCATAAAACTCACTATTTTGGCGTTCAGAGTCATTCAAGGTCATTGAATTCGGCGCTAATCGAAAGCCAGTGTACGACTTCCTATTAGTGACTAATAGTAACCTAGGCCCTATGTCGCACACAGCGACTTATTAGCAAAAAGTCGAAAATTTTGCCCACCCCCTCTCATTTAGCGCCCTCGTTCGGGTTGACCCCCTTCGAATTTATGGAAAAAGCTTTACGGTTTCTGAAACTAGAGTCTTCCAGGCAGCCGACGGTGAAGATTTGGTGATTCTAGCTTGCACCGCTTTTGACTGATCCACCCGTGTGACAGACGGACGGACAGAATTGCGATGGCTAAGACGTGCCGAAAGCAGTAACTGCTTTCGCGCGTAAAACATAAAACATTTGCAAATTCGTTGTGCAAACGTTTTGCGCTTCATTACGCGGTAACCGAAACCTTAAACGTTATGATTAGCCGACCGTATGTAAGTAACGATCGAGCTATTGGTACGTGTTGTCGTTTGTCGTCGTCGTCCGTAATTAACGAATGTATTGTGGATAAACGGTAGGTCGTAGGGGAGACTTTTTACACGAATAATTAACCTTTTGTCTTAAACCTAGGCATACAAAATTTCAGCGATCTAGTGCACGGAGAACATTTTCAAATTGGTGGTTGAATGGAGGAAGTACGGAAAACTGGCCATATCTCGGAAACAGTGAGAGATTACTATTAATTACAAGGTTACTATTAATCAACAATAGTAAGTGGCATATACCCTTTCAGATGAGATGAAAATCACTGACGTTGGATGACCTTGAAGGTCACTGACAACAAGTACGTTCGGCTATCCTAGCGACAGCTCGGCTTCTTGTTTTTCACAACTGCTGCTACTGTTATGCGCATCGTTCATTCACTCACTCACTTTTTCATTCTCATTCAATCTTTAGTTGCTCGAAGCACCACATCAACGGCACTCCAACGCTATACACCGTGAGTAAACATAATACGCAACTAGTGCCTGTATATTCGGACAATTTTAACCATTCTCAAAAAAGTCCTGTATATGTGCGCTTTTTTCACAAGGTACTGTAGCAGCATTTTTGGGTGACAAGTTATGCGTAATAACCATTTTATTGCATTTTTGGAAGTGCGTCAGCAAAAAGAATTTCGATAATCCGTTAATATTTGAAGAAGACGTGGAAACAGGTTTTTATGTTTTTTTTGACTCATGGTGTAGAACTACGCCAGTCAGCAAAAAACGCAACATAGCCTATATAACTCAATACGACACGAAAATCAACGAACAAAAAATGGAATATCCTAGAGAGTGCACCAAACTGACTTCACAACTGCATAGCACAACCTAAGAACTGCATCTAGATCACAATGGCCGGCTTTGCTGAAGCCCAAACTCTACTACTTCGATTGTTCTGGTTTAGTTGCACAACAAGTCCTACAACAACAAGCTGCGGCATCTTCACATATCATGTCAAGAAGTTGTGGATCTGTTGCAGACTTTGGATTTTTACAGATTCCCAGTACAATTATACAAACAGTGACTGGCATTGAGGTCATCATTGAAAACTTTTGACATGAAGGTCGTAAAATGTTGCCCGAGATCGAAGAAAGAGGGCAACATTTCAGGAACTGAGGGGAAAAATTTTCAACCATAATCGATCGACACGACAGTCACCATAATTATGTTTTGTTATACCTCAAAACCAAACAATTCTACAAGTCTACAAGTAAACAATTACGAAAAAGTTGAGACGACTTCATTGTTGCCCGGTGACCGCGCTGTTGACTATTTGGATTAATCGCGTGTTGTTATCACAAGCACAATAATCTGTCACGTAATAAACAAGCGACGTCCCTTGAAGCAAACATAAACGACTGCACACGGGCGCTGTCTCTCGGCATACTCTGCTTATACGCGCAAAGCTTCAACTTCAAATCTACTGTACTTACATAGATATTATTTGACGAGTAGTACTTATCATCACCCAAACAAGCAATCAGTTGGCCATTCACCGAATTATTTTGACTTGACACCACAGTGGCTCAGCTCCGTTGAGGAATAAACAAGCTCCAAACATTCTATTCAGTTCAAAATCACAGGACAGAATGCAGCAAAATGCATAAAGCACAGGATACACAGCACAGTGAAGTGAAAATCCAGCCAGATATGTGAACATGAACATATCGACGGTCGGTGAACTGAAGTTCTTAAAATAATATTTGAACCAAATAATTAGTAATAATCTTAGTTTTAGTACTACAGCTGTACTATATTAAGTTTAATCGTCAGTAAAGTGGGATTTAGAATCACGCCACAATAGTGAAACAATATTCAAACCTACAGTAAAATCCTCATTTTAATATCACAGCCTCATCACTTCTTGCTTACTTATCAGTAACATGGGATTTAAAACCAAGCTGCATAGGAGACAAAAGATTGAGATTCTCTGTCTGAGAACATGCATTTGCTCTATTTTCTGCTTAGAACGAATTAGTAGCAAAGTGATTTAAATTATAACTTTTTACAATAGTTTCATTTGCACATTAACAAACTATTCAGAGCTAACTAAAGTATATGATGTAAAATTTGTGGCCTCCGGCAGCTGCAAAAAATAAATGATTAAAATAAGAATGCATTCACAATTAAAATCAATGTTCACAAAAAAATTGGACGTTCCACTTTATGTATAATTTTAACAGTGTAACAACTGACATGCTACGCGATAAAAACACCTGTTTATCCGTGGATGCAAAAGTTAAAGAATTATTAAAATTGCCTAATATTTGCCAAAGATTGTCATAACAAATTTTAAGCATAACTTCTGAGGAACTACAAAGCAAAATACACTAACATTACTTAATGCCATGACACACTCTCTTGTTAAAAACACAGCAACAAAAAGTTTTAAAAAAACCAGAAACGACTTTCAATCGCCAAAGAATAAAAAATGTGGGTCACCAAATACAAAAGTTACGTCATGTTTTAGACCAAAAGTAAAAATGCCATGTGTCCAGTGCAAATTTGTATAAAAAAACTTGAAACATGACATCACTAAGTCAAACATGCAACAATACTCAGTTACTCACAGCATAACTTTCTAAACAATCAACAAGATGGTTAGAATTCGATAAATCATACCAAGCTTTGTACACCTCCACCAATCAGTGACCTTGACCTTTGACCTTTGCGATTTCAACTCCAAAATGTAATCACTTAATCTTTGTAACAAGACACATTACCGGCAGAAATTCAGTGGAAAATCTATCAAAGCACACTGGAAATCGAGGAAACAAACTCTAGAAGTGCTTGGTCATACTCAATATACTCATGCTGCGACCCTGAACCTTGACCTTATCCTCCCAAAGCCTAACCAGTCCATCGCACAACCAACAAAATTTGGGTACATATCCATCAATGAATACTACGAATATCGTGGATGGTGTACAAACGGACACAGAGATGGACAACACAAAACATAACTGCGTTACAAAGGCGGAGGCACAAAATGAGTTCTTAAATGAAAGCTGTAGTAAGCTAACAACAAGGACATCACAGATAATGCCTGACAAGCCAACTTTTTACACTACTGTGAAAATGCAGAAAACATTTTACGGTTTGATTTCAGTCACATTAGGACTCGAGTTTTGAAACAGAAGATTTAGTGAAATACTTGAGCCCAGGTTTAACTACAGTCAGCGGTGTACATACTTTATCAGCCAAGGGCCACTAATCATGGTTTTAAAGCCACTGTGATAACCACTTGCAACTTTTGTCAGGAGAATGACACAGCCAGAAACCAAGCCTCACAAATTTTATGGGACAAATACACACCCAAAAAATGACATGTGGATGTATAATGTTATTGTATCTATATTTTTGCTCCTGGCAGTTGGACTGGCTTCATTTCAGCAGCAGATGTAGCCAGATCAAGGGGTCATATTAACCACTGTTTGCACTATTTCAAGTTATGGTCATATTTCTCCGGTACATTGCGTGTTAGATTTTGTATGTGCACCACTGAAACTAGACTGACATCACAGACATGAGCAATGAACAATAATGACAAGTGACAACAGTGATGATAACGATGATGATGACGTAACTAATCACAGGTCACAGAGACAGCAGCACAAGCGTAAACTTAAGGCAGCATAGGGGGCATGTACCCCCCTTCAACATATTGCCAAATTCACAGGAGATTTCTATACGATAACTGACTGGCTTACCCGGGTTAAACCAAGGAAAACTACTAACACTGTACAAGAGCTCTGCTCCAGATCCCACTGTCATGGCTACCCATAACTACCCACCGTGCTCAACTGCTATTGGTTCTTGTGGTGCTGCCTCAATATATTGGCCAAGTTGGCGCCTATGGAGTAGACACAGCAGTAGATTCACATCACAACACATGCAGAGACTTGACTACTGTAAGTTGATCGTATTTCAAATCACGTGTCGTCATCGTCGTCTTCATCGCCGTGAATCTGCAACCACGACATCATTATCCATTTTCACACCGGTGAAAATTTTAATTTAACAGACAGCAACAATATCTCAGCAAAGATCCCACTACGCCTTAAAGGCCAAGTCGTATCAGTTTACGTAACTGTTATGAAGTGCTAATTGACTTAATCACATGCTAATTTGTCAATATTCATTAATCCTCGGGTTGCTAATACATCTTATTGTTATTCGTCACAACTGTGGAAGCTATACTTCTGTATGGTGGTGAAACATGGATGCTATCCGCAAGGGACAAATCCAGACTAGATGGTTGCTACACTTGTATGCTGAGGATGGTCATGAACATTACGTGTATGGACAAAATGACGAATGAGAACCTCTATGGTAACCTACCGAGGATATCAAATAACATCCAGGAAAGAAGACTTAGACTTGCAGGGCACTGTGTAAGACATAGCGAGCTAGAAGTGAGCAACCTGGTACTCTGGGAACCAACCCAAGGAAAGTTCAACAGAGGGAGTCAGAGACTGACATATGTGGACAGGCTCAGGAAGGATACCGGACTTCAGACTACAGCGGAGTTGAAGATGCTAATGAAGGACAAGTGCGAGTGGCGTGCCATTGCCCGAGGAGACTCGACCTTATGATGATGATACATCTTATTACCCTAAAAATCAGCTTTAAAGTACTCACTTCTCCTTTTCATGGCTTCATCCATATTCGGAACTGTGTCGTCAGTTGCAGAAGGGTTGCTAACTAGCTTTATTGCCAGTGAAAGAATTTTGAAAATCAATCAAGAATTGGTTAAAATATGGACAAAAGTGAAGTGCCACATTTTTTATGGACCATCCTCTATAGTCTATTCAGAAAGCTGTATGAACACTTATAACCCTTTTCTTAGGCTGCAATACTATGCAGTGCCAGTACTAACAGCTCACAGTAAAGTTGAGTTACTGACCGCTACAAAGAGATGTCCTTTAAGCTGAGACGCAGTCCACCGATCGTCAGGATTCGACTGCAAGCAATGGTTGAGGAAATCCTGACCCTCGAGACAGAGATTGTCCGGGATCTTAGGTAAGTTGCCCATGCCGACCTTGAACATGATCTGGATCTTGTTGTCGAGTTCCGGCCAAGGTCGCTGACAGCAACCACATTAACCACCGATCATCATCATCGTCACTCATCAGCAGCCGCAACGTAACTATAATAATATGCAGCCGACCTAATGGGTCACATTATCGATCTTATCCAATGTCTGTGCGTTTGCTCTGTTTGTCTGTCTGTCCGGTATGGTCTCATAACGTGACCAAATAAAAAAAACACAGCCACAGAGAAAAATTTGTGTGAATGCTCCTGACACACCTGTTACTGATGTTAACGGCTTGCATTTAGTATAGCTTTCTTCTAACAGATCTGGACTGAGTCTCCCACAGAGTAACTTCGCAGCTGCTTTTGTACACGCCAGCTCCAAAGTAGTAAAGAAACTAGAAAGCAATCAGAGCCTGCACACCTCCGCCAAGGCAATGTTGTTCGCTACGTGGCAGCACCATCTTCGGTTTTGCAGTGGTTTCCCTTATGCCCCATTGAAAACGACGGTAACGAAAATTTTAAAGTGATCCAGAATCCAGGACTCCTTTCGGATCACCCCCAAAATTGAATCACTGGTAGTTTGTGCCATGCACAACATACCCTCAAAATTTCAGAAAGATCCGTCCATAACTTTTGGAGTTATCTTGCTAACAAACAGACAGACAGACAAACAAACAAACAAAGTCTGGCAAAAACATAACCTACTTGGCGGAGGTAATAAGCACCACAATTCCACAGTGTGTAGCAATATTACCTTGCCGGTGGCCATTTCAATGAGAACACAACCCAGACTCCAGACGTCAGCGGCTCTGCCTGATCTGTCAGAACCTGTGATAACCTCTGGAGCCATGAACGCTACAGTACACAGTAGTACAAAGTACACTGCATACACACAGTACAATCACTAACTGCTTAGTATTGTTGCTGTTACAATTACTGACGAAATAACGATAACAATATCTGTTGTCTTCTATCTGCTAGTCACTGCAAGTCGCCATTAACATGTGCATAAACTACAGTTTTGTATAGTTATTTAAAAAGTAAATAACAAAAAGTGAGACAGAACGTAGGGTTTAACTGTAGTTTTCGAACTGATGAATGAAAGGTCATTCAAATAAGTCTTTCCGCTAGCTGTGGTAGTTAACAGACTACTAACCAGGTGTACCAACAGCACCAGCGTTAGTCATCAGTTCTCCGGGCATCGTTGTATGACTCTTCAGCTTCACGCTGCAGCCAAAGTCACCCAGCTTCACCGAGCCTTTCAGCGTCAGGAATATATTCGCACCTAATTATTACACACAGACGCACAAACTGGGCAGATGCATCGGTGATCAACAGGAAACCAGACACAAAGCGACAGAGCATTCTTGAGGTCTTCTCTAATTGGGCGCTGTACAAATTGACATATTCATTCATTCATTCATTCACCAGACGGATCAAGAAAGCAATTCACATTTGCAAAAAAGGACAACAAGCCATGAACCACAAAGAACACAGCTACCAACTCAGCCGTGCATACGACCGTTTTCTTAGCAGAGTTGCTACTAACTGTGCCAAAAACCGGACGAAGAAATGATGCTTATTTTCTTCTGATGAAGACTTCCGGTGGAAGTCGATACGTTAAGGTATTTAACTTTTTCTGGTCGTATATGATGAATGTTACTCGTAAAACAAATATACAAACATGGGAACACACATACAGATACATTATATGGATGCAGACAAACAGACAGACAGGCGATCGTGTCACTTGTTGTGCAATTTTCGTTAATTTCACTACCTCATGTTTCCATGGGCCTTGCCAAGTACTTTAGGCTGAGGTCTGAGTTACATATTGTAGTTTTTGCAGTAGCTATTGTAAAAGTTCTGGTTGCAACTTTTATAATAGCAACCACAACAACTGCAATACATAACTCAGACCTCAGCCTATATTACTTGGCATTTAAACTGGGTTCATTTTTAAGCCTGGCCATGCACGCAGAGTTTGCAAACCACCCGTCCCATTAGCAGTGTAGATACAGTGACAAAAATGGCCCACAGCCTGTCCAAAGTGCTACTTAAAAATTCCCGAAAGTAACATGGTGCGAGTCTAAAACTGGCCAGTTAGATGAAAGCAAGAAAACAGCGGACAAGAAAAAGGGCAAACCTTTGATATCTCGATGTACAACGTTTTTCTCATGCAGAAAGTCGACGGCAGTGAGAATAAACTTGGTGTAGCGTCGAATTACCACCTCAGACAAACCTTGTTTAGCTGCCTCCTCAATTGTACCATGAGAACAATACTCCATGAATATCACCACCTCATCCTAGCACATCACACAGGTAGAAAGCAAATTAGTACCTAAGTAACTTATTGAATCCAAAAAAATGAACACAAGACAATAAAGCAATCACGCGTATGCTAACAGTAACAAATGGCAGCTATTACAACACCACTGTCTTGTTAATAGCAATCAAGTTATTGTATTGAAGGCATAATCAGTTACACGGAAAAATTTACCAATAAATATTGCAAAGGCACCCTACCATGGTTGGCCACCTTGACGTGGTGGTGGGGCTTCATGCTCAGATGACCCGAAAGATTTCTAAAATCTGGAGGGTAGGAGCCAACTAAAAGCCGACCAAAAATGAGCAGATACATTATCAGTGCGCACATGCTGGTTAATTTTCAGTTTTCATGCCGATTTCAGATTTACTGCCGTCTACAGCTTCACAGCCGTTCACGGCTTCATAGACGTATCCCGTAACCTTATGGTTACATTCGGGGAAGTGCATTGGGCCGAACTGATATGGCTTCAGTGCTGGGCAGGTGTAGCAGCATGAACATCCCAAGCTCAGGTAAGGTAAGATCGTAAAGGCAACTGCAAATCTGCCAGCTAAAACTAAATCGTCCTCCGCACTGTTGATGCTGTTGTTGTAGTAGCCCGCCCTCCAGACCTGCGGGCCTCGGCTGGTCCACAGCCAAAAACCCAATGGTGGGATAGAGGGGGAAGAGTGTCGATGGACTTTGCAACTACATCGTTTAGATGCAGCTGTCGGATCCACCTTTTAAAGGCTCTGTCTTAAGAGTCCTGTGCACTGAAGCTGCTGAATGGACAACAGCTGAAGCACCTGACCGGTAGCAAATTCAGCCACCAAAATTCCAGACTTGAGATTCAGACAGACACCGAGAGAAACTTACCCGGTAGATCTCCACGCCATAAAACTGAACAAGATTTGGATGCCCGATTCCCTCAAAGATTTTGATCTCATCAGCAAGCGTCTTCAGTGTCTGGTGATCCTTCACTGGAATCTAATGCACAAATACACCGTGGTCCGTAAAACATGCCACTTTTATTTTTCAAATAGCTTTGTGAAACATTAGCCGATTTTGATAATTTTTGGTATGCGACACCAGGAAAGACCTTAACTCAGATAATTGTAGTTTTGGCCACCTCACTTTAATACTGTCCCTACACTACCTTGTGAAATGCAGAAGTAGAAGTTTGGCCATTTACAGCAATGTATTTATACTAGATAGCACACGTGTCGGCTCAAAAATGATTAACTAAAAAGCAACAAACATGACTGGCAACTTCTGGATCTCAAAAAGTCACACGTGTCACATCACATCCTCTTTATTACAGCATGTGCTCAAAATGTCCTCCTCCAGTGCGAATGCAAGCGGCAAACGTTGACACCACTCACAAACAGCAGACTCAACAACCTGCATTTCACAAGGTAGTGTAGCAACAATATTAAAGTAAGGTAGCCAAAAGTACAGTCGTTTGCGTCGAGTTTCTTGCTGATGTTGCGTGCCAAGAATTATCAAATTCGGCCAATGCTGCACGGAGCTATTCAAAAAATAAAAGTGGCACGTTTTTTATGGACCACGATGCATAAACACAAACACAAAAACAGTCAGTTGCAGTAGTCAAACTCAGTATCAGCTGCTACATCAGAGACACTGCTAACAATTTTGAACTTACCGTGGTTAGTTGAACAATAAACAAAGAAAATGACAAATGCAACTGCAGACTGCAGATTCAGCTACTTTGCATGCTTTATAAATCTATTTACTTACTATTTACTAAAAAGTTGATGATTTACGAAGAAGTTAGCAAATATATTAGAAAAATCTAGGAAAAATCCTTTAAAAAGTTAGATAAATTATGCCCCTGCTTTTAACTTGGATTAACTCTAGATAAGCAGATCGCCATTCAGCAAAGCAAAATCCAAACACATGTACATGACAACACCAATCTTTTGTCAGTTCCACGTGTCCGCACAACCTTTGCCTCACGCGGTTTTAGCATTGCAGCCCCCACAGTTTGGAACTCACCACCCTTTAGCAACCGTAGTTCTACCTCTGCAGACACTTTCCGTCGCCTCCTTAAAACTCACTGCTTCCAGCAAGCCTACTGCTCCCCCTAGCGGCTCAGCCAAGTGCCTCAGATTCGGCCACTGGCTGACATTGTGCACTTTAAATATGCACATACTT
>Ga0209367_1006850_pt1 | contig 15719 bp, 4 predicted proteins | sample WorMetLIZISLAND2_FD_187412 | JGI IMG/M metagenome (GOLD analysis project Ga0209367, IMG submission 187412) | Marine gutless worms symbiont microbial communities from Max Planck institute for Marine Microbiology, Germany - Olavius geniculatus... ... | reverse complement strand
GGTGAGTTAGATTAGAATGGAAATCAGGTGGGCGGAAAGAGAGGAAGATCTGAGTGTCATCTGCGTAGAGGTGGTGATTTAAGGAATGAGATGAAATGAGAGTGCTGAGAGGGGTGGTATACAGGAGGAATAGTAAAGGACCAAGAACAGAGCCTTGAGGTACACCATAGAGAGAACCATGTGGGGAAAACAGACTACCAGAGCAATGCCCACCTCATGACGATCAGTTACTATGGTCATAACTCTCAGGAGGCACAATCATGCAATCATCACTGTAGCAAAAATCCTGAATCCAGATCTTATCTTTATATATTTATTCCATAAAGGGAAAACATTTCCAAATATTGCGATTTTTTGAGCATAAAAGTGCAAGCGGACTTACCACAAGGAGCGAAATCGTTGATACGCATGAAACCAGCTTCGCAGTCACCTACAGCCGCAACCAAATAATGACATCAAATGCAACATTATAATTACATAGTTAACGTTATGTATTGAAATAAGTCAACTGCATGATGATACTGATCTGCAGACTTTGTTATAAAAACACTACGTGAAAAGAGACCTTTTTGAGGACAGCCAATAAGTCCGGCCCGCATGCCGATGCGTCGTTTCCAGTGTGTCGGATGGAAGCGGACGAAGCGAGCGACAAACGGAGCGTTGAGGTAGTGATAGCGCGCTGTCTCACTGTCGCCATTCGCACCAAATTCCTGCCAAAAACAAACCAACAGATCTCGACTCGAATATCACTATATCAGCGGCATGAACTTCAGGGAACAGCGACGACGATAGGCATCAATAATGGTCATTTATGCATTGAAGATGATGTCCAAAACACGTAGCCTAATATAGGCTTATCTTCTTCTTCAGCCATTTAGAGTGCAACTGTGCGACCGACAATCAACATTCAATTTTTGGCTAGAACTCTGCCCAGATTTAGCGAAAGAACTCGCAATGCATCCTTAACTTTCAAGTTTATATGGAAGCGACAGAAAAAAGACAAAAAAAGAAAAAAAGAAAAATGAAAATAAAAAAAGAAGGCATCGGGTTACGTTTATTTTTGTTTCTAATTGAGGAATTTATAAAAATGCGTACAATGTTGCCATTTTGTCTGTGTGCGACATTCACTTCCAATTATTACGTACATGTGTAACAAGCGCAGTACTAGTGACTGTCATTTCTTTGTACGCTGGCTTGCCTTAAGCGTAACGCATTGTGCAAAGCGTTTAAGGGAACAGCTATAAGATATAGCCCTTTTTAACGTCTGCGTGTACACCGTTTACTTAGCGTAGCTTAGTATTTAAGTAAGTAAGTAAGTAAATGATTTATAAAGCGCCAAAGTCTCAGAAAGAATCAGGGCGCATAGAATGATAGACGCTAGGTGGCAGAAAAGCTGACTGAAAGTAGTGGGTGACGTCTGAAGGTAGCCAAGGTTTGACATTAACGAATTTGAGGAGTTAAGGAGTTCCAAATTTTCGGTGCAGAGACACGAAAAGAACGAAAATCAAAGGATAAGTTATGCCATGGAATTGCAAGTAACTGACTGGTAGAAGAGCGCGTGGACACTGAGGATTTATGATACTGCAGAAGATCAGTAAGGTAAAGTGGATGGCCAGTGTGCAGTTTTTATAAGTTGAGGTGGCGAGTTTAAATCTTATTCGCCATTCAATTCCAGTTGAGTTGTTTGAGAAGTTCAGTCGATGAAGAAAAACGATAGGCCTGCTGCATAACGACTCTGGCAAGTGCGTGCTGTACTCGCTGAAGGCGAGATATGTGCTTCTGTGGACACCCGAAAAGGATCGAATTCGCATAATCAAGCCTTGCCGACACCAAAGCGGAAGCAACAGCTATGGCCATAGAACGATCCATCGATGGACGAATTTGTCTAAAGGAACGTATGTAATAAAAGCAGGACTTGGATATTGCCTTAATGTGGGGTCCCAAATGAGATTAGAATCAAGTGTAACCCCGAGAATCTTGATAGTGTCAGAAAACTGTAGCGCAGAATCCGCTATTTTGACAGAAGTAAGAAAAGACATGGTTTTTAGACGCTGAGCGTTCAAGTTCAAGTTTGAAGCGGTTCATTTCCCAGACGACGTGTCACTCAGTAGTTCCAACAGGTAGAAGATGGACAAGACTTACGAGCCCCTGTAGACTCTGTTGGTGAGGTACAAGTTGAGCGACGAAGTTCGTTGTGTTGCTTGACGTCTGCGTGTGACCACTGGGCGTCGCCACCCAAGGACGCTGTGCCACAACACGCCATAAGCAACGACCATAGAATATGAATAATGTGACCTACCGTTATTAAGTCAGTAAAAAGTCACGAATCTAACAAAACATTCGCGTGAAATTCGTTGAAATTCGTTTTTGCACGTCCGTGTGTAACCAGAACTTTAGAAATATCGGTAGTAAAAATTCGCGATCAGGAAAACAAAATTCGCAAACTTTGAGTTGTTATCTACGGCTGCAACAACACGGACAGTCAAAGCAAAGTTTCAACTTCAGATCCAGGCCTACTGTATTTCCTGCGGAAAAAATGCATTTAGACACCTACGCAGTTCGACACTGCTCTCAAAAATGCATGTACGCATTGATGACAGAGACGTTCGTAGCAATCGTCGTAGAAATCGAGTTCAGCCGGAGGAGCGCGGTGTTCGTGTAATAAAGATCAATTATTATCATCGTTAGTAGCGGCTGCAGCAGCTGCAGCAGCGACGGGTGCGGCACGGTTGACGTCGTGCTATAAACTAATCATGCAGCCGAATGAGCCCAACTGACGACTAACAGCTGTTAAAACGCACCCGTCGTCTCTCCAAGTGCAAGCAGCTTTCGCAGAAGCTTCGGATTACGCTCGCGAATGACAGGATAACCACGAAGTGCGTGCACAGCTTCGAGACTGCTTGACTGCGCACTGGATGACATTCGACGCTGCATGCTAACAATGTTTCAACGGCGAATCTGCACGGCTTAAACATACTATGCGTACGTTTTGACTTTCAGCTGTACGGCTGCTGCAGCAGCAAATTAAGCAGCAGCTGTCCAACTGTTTCGATGAATCATCTTTATTGAGTAAAAATCATCTTACACGCCGCGCGCAGTATTTCCGCATTCTGGATCGCCCTTCGTACGTTTGTGACATCTGATTATTACAGTACATGATGAATCGCCATCAGATACAAAGAGCCACATATCAACGCTATTTGCGGTTAAGTTTGCAAGCCTCCTAATCGTTTGTTTGTCGTGCAAACTTTTTCGGACAGCAAACAGATAAACATTTCACGCTGGTAAAGAGCTCGGCGACTCCAACAAAACCTTCTGACGTTGCTTTGATCGGTATTTTATAAATAACATGCCGGACGTACGCCATTTTCCAATGCAACATATAATAAATAAAACAAATGGCTTTTAAATGGACGAGAAAGCTATCCTTGTTTAGACGATATCATCATTCTACCTGCAAATACTGCCGGTACTGTCAGTGTTATTAAGCACAGACGCAGCTTGCCTTGACTTCGGGATGACTCGAGTCCTTGTAGAAATACCAGACCTTGCTGTCGTTACTGAATGACAGCCGGTACCTCACGACCCACTGGTTTTGTCGTCCGTCGCCGCGACCCTTAGTTACGACGCCAGTTACCAGCGTCGGCGGACCCAGGTCAATCTGAAGCCATTGGTTTGCTACAACCACACAACAAGTTACAGTAAGTCAAGAAATAACCGAGTCAACGGATAAGTAAAAAGTGCTCGGTGTAATATGCTAAGCCACGGTCTGGAGAGAAATAAGTGAGTGTTAAAAGAACACACACTTGTTCTATGGTCGTTTGAGTGCACTCATGAAGTTATCAACCGTGGACTTAGTGCTAAAAATAGGCAGTAAGACTGCGACAGTGAAATTAAAGGTTCTTGGGATATTTATCTCGTTTCGTTTACTGAAAACAGTGCACTGAGGGCGTTTTCACATGTGCAATAAAATATATAGGCCTAACAAAATCAAGCAAACTAAATAACTGCAGACAATCGCCGTCGACTATAATTATTGTTCGTCACAAATCGCAAACGAAAAACTTGTATTTATCGCAGGAATTTGCACGCAGTGCTAAAACAACGAAATAACTTGTTCTACGCTACAGTTGTTTTTGGTTGTCGTATAATTGTACAAAGATCCTAAACTCAGTCGACATGAGAAAAAGATGCTTACAGTCGGACTGTTTGGCGCACCAGGCCTTGTGGGTCAGAATGTAGCCGTCAGCGGCCTTGCACGACGCTCGTCCACCTTTCTCGCTGGACGCCGAGAACTTACCGAATGGCGGCAGACCAATCGGCGTGTTGCATGCTGCCGCAAATCCACGCGCACAATTACCACAGCCGAAATTACTAGCACGAAAGCCAAACATTGAAATCTTATTTGATGAAACCACATCGAAATTCATAACGTTATTGTCCAGACATAATTACAAATCACGTTTTCCGCACGTGAATAAAAAACTCGTAGGTCTCTACAATGAAGAAAATCACTACTATAATAAGTGACGCAAAGAGCGAACTCGACACCTGCATAACTGTAAGTCACATTATTTCGACAGTTTTCGTACGAATAATCGTGAGTTTTTAACCGAAGCATCGGTCGATAAAAAACACCAATAGCACTACGCCATGAGCGGACAGCTAACTCTCCGGCTTATAAAAAAGTCGAATTCAGACGTCAGACGATCGTCACATGTGGCGATCCGTTATAGCAGGGCAGACTTGAAATTCAGTAAATCACGAAGCTGGAGCTGCGCGGCAGATCGGTATATTAGAGGCTATAGCTTGCTGCTGTCAATGTCACAAGTATAATTGAGCAAAGGGTGATGTCACAGATTGATCACTAATGCTGGTACGAGCTTATTAACTAAAAGACGGAGCAAGAAATTCCCCAGGAAACAAACACGAAGTCACATTTGTCACATACGTACGTAACTACGTTCGTTGTAGTCATGAGAAAAGTCACTGTAGTGGATTAATAATTTTCGAAGAAGCAAAAAACAAATTCTCTACAGAGTGGACCAAAATATGACGCCCTTTGAATTTGAGTTCCCTCAATTGTTAGATCATACTCATAGACGCATTACGTTTTCTCAAATGCAGTTTTTGTTTACTGACGAACCGTTCACATTAAACGACGTCGTTTTTCATCTGCTGATGTGAATAAGTTCTGTTTTTTTATGCGAAAAATTGTAATTTTATCACCATGGCTGGATTAACTAACGATGAACGCTGTATGATTTATAATTTGCGATTTGCGTGTGGTGAAACACTAAGTTCTGAAAGACTTATGGCAATGTTTTTAAATAAACAAGCACATTTAAATTGGACCAAATGTTAAGATTGTGTAAATAATAAAAAATATTTCGCGTTTTGCAGTTTACAATGCATTACAGTTTAATATGGCATTACAATGACGTAGTTAAAAAGGGCGTCGAATTTTTGTTGGTTTCACCCAGTACAAACAATTCCCAAATACTTGACACTTGGCAGTTAGTAACTTAGCATACCGGTACTTTTTTCTTTACTTTCTTCTGCTAAGTGGTTGAGTAGTTAAGTAGTAAAACAAACAGACCTTGGCATCCAATGATCTCGACGCGCAGACTCGGATGTCGGTTCCACTGCAGCGTGTGAAACTTGATGTACCTAACAATGATTGGCTGGTCCAGGTATGAATGTTTCACCGAGTACGAGTCTGTGTTACCGTCGAACACCTGTAGTACATTGTGACGTCACATACAGCACACCTGGACGCTGCCGTCAGATGATAGTTTTGATGATGATGACGATGACAGTAACAACAGTAATTGCAGCAAATCAATAAATTGTCAAAATTAAAACGACACTATTTGTATTAAGAAATCTTACACGTCACTTGCAAGTTATCAAAAGTTCGTCCAGATGCGCGCATCAACCAACCAAGCAATTAATCAAAACACATTTACAGGGTGGCGCACACAAAAACAGAGTTAGAGTTATGGATTGTAACTTTATAAGTATTGATCGGATGAGCACCAAATTTGGCTCAAATCAACGCTATTTCATGCTTAACATAATTTACTCGAATCATCTTTAAAAATAAAGTAGCGTTATCTAGCGAATAACAATAGCCATAGTAAGCACACACAAAGCCTAACTTAGAAAGAGATATCACAGTGCGTACACAAATACGAAAAAACTACACGTGGTTGCTGACCGACCTTGCGATTGCCGTACCGGTCGGTGACATATTGCCATTGATGGACGTCGAATGTGCTGTAGGAGACCATGAACGAAGTCACCCACTCCTTGCCGTCACCGCGTCCCTGTGTCATCACGCTCGTCACCTGCAATATGCATTTTATCATATAATGCAGCAATAACAAAGCAATGCAACTTTTAAGTCAAAAAGTAATAGGCAGGCGATTACCATTCTCCTTTGCCTTCCTTTCTCTTTTTCCTATCCCATTTCCTTCTCCCTTTCTTACCCTTTTCTTTTCAGTCCCCTTTCCCTGCCCTTGAAGCGGGGGTCCGGTGTGTCACCACAGGCGATATTTTTCGATGCAAAAAGTTTTAAACTAGGTATGCAGATTACCTTCATCGGCCATAAAATAACGAAAAGGAAGCGATTAACCCATTTGCGCAAAATGCCTTGAGAAGGTGATCGATTTGCTTAGTGGGTGCGTTTTCGCCCACCTAGCTTACATGTCAAATGTTAATGCGTAATAAAAATGATGATGATGACAGTAATAATAATAATAATAATTACTAGTGCCGTCATATTGTGTGGCTGTCCACCTAGTACTGTGTTGGTGCAACTCTAAATCTGACAGTGATCTTTTACCTTTTAAACTTTAAATTTGCACACCGATTACGTCTGCTTTGGGGAAACGTTTACAGCATTCTTCGAAGCCGTTTAGTTTTTGAGTTAGGAGAGAAGTACACCGCACACTAAACAGACGGACAGACGGACGGGCAATGCCTGTACTGCGGCCTATCAGGACGGTAGCACAATAACATGATAATAAACTAATTAAGAATAAAATTAAAACGACACTCGCAAGTTATTTGCAAGTTATGCATCATTTGCTCATCGAAATCTAGTCTGATTTAGCCAGAAAAAAGTTAGTACTGACGGTTGGACTAGTATGTGCTTTCATGTAAATTTCCACACTGAGAAAATTTTCCCAAACGCTGAAGTGTTTTCAATGTAGCGGGCCGAACGTTGTCGTTTTGAAGGCAGAATTATCTATTTGTATGCGATGCTATATTATTGCACGAACAGAATAAAGCATGCAGAGGAGAAATATTATTGTTAATGGGACTGCACGCAAACTAAGAAACAAATATCAGCAAATTAATGTCACCGTTACGAATACGACCACAATTACGGTTACAGTGCAATATGGCAATCAGACTTTGATATTATAGTAATGACCTTGGTGAGGACGCCAAGGTCAATCTGAAGCCATTCTGAAGATGTCTTGTATCGTGCACACCAGGCGAGGCGATTGGGCAGGTAGAGCCGTGCGTTCTGTTCGGCGCAACCTTGGTCCCACTCGGAGGGGTAGACGGACGACGATGTCACCTGACTGTCGTGTATCGCGCCAGATATCATGCCCAGCGGCTGTGACTGTTTGCACGCTAGAAACAAATAATATTGCACATTGTCGACGAACGACCGAACATCACGTCATCATCAATCATTATCGCCATTATCATCGTAATCATTTTCTCGCTCGATAGGTCCATCATTATTTCTTCGTACTTTCATCTCGCCTAATTCGCCTACGCCTTTTGACGTTTCTTTGGATATGTAATCCCCCATGGCACTTACTGTCCGCGGAAGCGGCGTTAAAATTTTCTTCAGCGTCGTCGCTAAGATCTTTTTTGTTTCTCAGTGAACACGATTATTCATAAACCGCTGCACTCAGCTCGATACAATTTTTGCAACAAAAATATATTGTGATAACCTGTAAAAGCCTGCTGAATATTAAGATCATAGGTCAAAGATCAAAATCACATGGGCTATTTTGTTTTTGTGTGTGCGCGCCAAACTGCGGCTACCCGCGGGCAGTACTTAAACTTAAGCGGGGCGTGACAGTCAAGTTTGCTTTTAGTTCTTTAATAACGTTCAATCTTACATGCAATTTTAGATGACGGACTGCAGTTCAAGCAGTAGTTATAAATTTATGCGAAGTTCGTACAATTTAAAAGCTTTCAAATTTTTCAAAGTGACTTTTTTCAAAAACGTATCTTTTTACTTCTTTCTGCTACTCTATTTTCTTTATAAATATTTCCTAACGTTAATGACACTGTACGACTATTGGCTGCATATCAGCGATGTTGTTTCTTACATTGGAGAGCGTCGAGTTCCACGTTGTTGGCATGGCTGACCGTTGCGCAAAGATGCTCGGCCAAATAACATACCAGCCACAGCATTAGCGTCTCATACGCGCTCCGACATAGCACTGAGATCCACGCCATCGTCTTTTATACGCCTACGTCTCTCGGTATCAATCCATATACCTTAGACACAGTACATAACATTTTATCAAGACGATTTGCCAAAATACATAAAGCACTCGATCGTCTAATAACCGCATGCTGACGACGACACGATGTGATAAATCTGTACTGTATTCGTGCTTACAGCAGTCATAGCTGTGCTTCAAAAGGATCGCTGGCATTATTGATTGTAGCCTGAAGAAAAATTAACAGATTTTAATAATTTTTGGTAAAAATATTCCGCATACAACTAACCACCAAATGCCAGTTTTAAGTTTCAATGTTCGAGCATTACCTGGGGAAAAGGATCGTCCAAAAGGCGTTAAAATGAAAAAGTTAAATAAACACATCTTTAAAACATTATTGATTGTAACTTGAAAAAATGAAGAAAAATGATCAGATTGTAATAAATTTAAATGCAACATTTCTGACACAACTGGCCACCAAATGACCATTCAAGTTTCCTCTTAACCCATCTCACTTTTCGTTTTTATCGACCGTACTTTAGTAACGGTCGAGCTGTTGTCATTATTGTCGTCCGTCCGTCCGCCTGTCTGTCACGGATGTACTGTGGCTAAACGGCGCAAAATAAGGCCTAGGTTGCTATTGACCATTGATAAGAAGTCGCATATTGTCTTTCAAATGACATAAAAATCATCAACCTTATATGATTTTGAAGGTCACTGACAACCAGCACGGTCGGCTATCCTAGCAAACGCTGGACTTTTTGTTTTACCACGTAGGCCTACAGCAAGTGAGAAATATCATTCACCGCCTGTTGGTGCGTAACAGCATGTATCAACGAAAACCTTGACGAAAACGTATAAAGTTGATGACCTACTTTAATGAAAAGAAAATGCAAACTATGGCTACGACCTGAACAAAAACTTTCATTATGAAATCTACGCGATTTATAAGTCACCTCGAAGACAAACGGCAGATGAACTCGACGTCACGAAGACCAGAAGAACTGGATGATGGTGACGATCGTCGCCGTTCAAAACCGGTCCAGAAAGCAACGTTCTGTAAATGAAGTCATCTACGATCTTGCACTGACCGACGTCGACGACAGACGGACAACACAGCAGTAACTAAGCCTACACTATAATCCACACAAACACAGACGGACAGGTGTCCGTGTGAAGATCAGCTGTCACTGCGGTCACTGGCGCACCGTTCGGCGTCTTATATCAGCTCGAAATCGTTCTTCCTGATCTGACAACTGGTCAGGTTTTCGACGAACGTGCAGTGCGTTGTCGACGTCTCGCGATAGTACAAGTAGAGTTGGACAGCATAAAGTAGCAGCAGCAGCGCTACCGGCCAGCGCAGACGACGTCCTCGGTACGTACAAATATCGCAATCGCTCCGGGCTGAAAATATTATGTACTGTGTACTGTACTGTCCGTCCTACGCACATCAAATGCAGGCCGCCGCGAATGTTCTTGTCGAGTGCTTGGGAGTGACGCCGTACGGCACGGCGCTGGTTGATTGGCAGCGGCCACACGGTCAGCCAGTCACCAGTCGTTCACAATCACAGTCGCACCTGCAATCGCTCGGCATCATAGCGCACGCATTCACGCGCGCTCCGTTGCAGATCAAACGACGCCTCGTAACCATCATGCCATACCCCGTCTGCCTCCGATAATATACAGTCGTGTCGATGTTAGACTGTTAGAACAACAAGTCGAGGATAATCAACGAAGGCGCAGATTTTAGAGAGTTTTGAAAGGATTAGACGTACCGGCGACTTATCGCAAAAGTAATAGATATGCCATATTTTCTATCACTTTAATAAAGACCAAAATCATCACATCCAGTGGTGACATTAACAAAAAAAACAACTATGCTAGTGCATTGTGCAAATTAGTTTTACCAGTATAGCGAGTACGGCGTTTTTATTTAAGTTAAATGGTGATATTGCAAGCCTTACGTTAGTAAAACTCCCAAAATAATCACTGTTATTGCTATTATTGTTTCGAAAATAACTACGCGCATTTTAGTTGTCGTAAATAGCAAAAAATGTGTTTGAAACGGATCATAAAAATTGCAGTCAGCATTTTACGTCGAAAAGACACGCAAAATGTTACGAATTTATTATCGATACGCTCTTAATAAATACTCGTATTATTGAGAGAACGGCCAAGTTTAAAATCTGCAGCACGAAGATATATAAACATAGATTAAAAATTCTGAATCACTTTTAACAGTGAATGCACATCAACTTCATTTATGCAAAATAAGTTTTATCATCGGAGATTATCTTGGTGCATTATCACGTTTAAGCAGACATTGTGGAAAAGATAGGCTACATGCAATGACCGTCGAAATTCGGTTGCATTATGATCAGTTACATGGGTCCGTATAGCGATAAGTAAAAGCATCTGCCGCAGTAACTATAGAGTTCAATCGAGTAAAATATGCACCGGGTTTCAGAAGCTTTAGAACGTTTACTGCAGAGATAGAGGAGTCTTAAAGTGAAGTGTTCGATGCAACGAAAACTAACTCACTGCTGATAAGATGTGAACACAACAGAGCACTCGAGGTTCGACATCACTCGCCCATGTCTCAAGAGCTCGTTCGGGTAGCAAGGAAGAAATCAACAAGTAAAGCTCAAATTCTGTTACTTCGTATTTTTGTGAAATTGTTGCCACTAAGCAACACTGTTGTACTCTGCGCTGTCAAGATGTTGCTGATTTGTTAATGATTCACATTTTTATGTGGACTTGTTCTACACCTTTGACGGTTGTAGGCCTACAGCTAGCCTATAGTCCGTGTTGTACAACAAATTTACAACAAGTCGCAGCAAGTGGACTTTGGGCACAGCAGAGCAAGACAGAATCGTTTCTGTAAGGCTTAAGAATCAACCTGGATAATTCACTTTCGAGACAAAGAGAACTATACGTTGAAGACGAAACGACACCAAAGTCACGCGTCGCCTTAGATACACGACGAGGACGCAAGCGGATCTTTTGAGACGTTAATGATAGCCTACGCAATAGCGATAAAATCATAAATTTAATGTGAAAATTTTTCAGCAAATACAACTATCTGAGACTGATCGAGAAATAGACAGACACTCGGACAATATATAGGCTATGATGTGCATAATCAATGTTCGGGTCGTGCGACGGCGTCCAGATAAGCCTAGATCCACACAAGCAAAATTAAGCATTCAGACTAGTTTGATTTTTGCTGAAGAACACACACAGTTGCGATGACAATTGAATTTGGTAATAATATACTAACAGAATTCTAATCTAACACCAATAATCGGTGTCGTTTTCTTCGTTATACAGTAAGCTGAAGAAGTATGAAAAGAAAACAAAACTATGAATTCCAGTTAAGTAATATAAAAAGTATGTTCAAAAGTTTTAAAGACAGTGTTGAGTACTCAAGTTGTGTAACATAAATTTCGCAGTAACGTTTAAGCGAACGCTCTACTAAAGCGAGGAAGATCGATTTCGTCCTGTCAAAAGGCAAAAAACGAAGGTGGCTTCTGTGCCGGAGTGGCATAGTGAAGCTATCTCAGACATCGGTGAATGAATGACGCTGTGTTTTTCTACTTTTATTTGAATTATCTGAACAAGAGTTCTTTACTATCGCAGCAAACGGAGTGAGCGATGCATTTATTTGTTTACGGCTGAAGTCGCGGGCACGGGCAAATATGACCTTTACCACCCAAGTTTGAAATGTTCCCTGTATAGTCTGTAGAATTATCTGAATTAAGTCGCCGATGTTGGGGCTCCCACAAACGAAGACTCTTAAGAGAATTATCCCATTCTTCATTCTCATTTACTTCAGATCATATAATATCAACGTTGCAGATAAGCGAAAAACCTACGATGGCAATACCGCACTTTGCAGCAACAAGAGCCCAGCTGTCGCTAGGGAAAGCCGACCGTGATAGCAGAAAAACAGTAGATATATGCTACTCGTACTCTGCACGTCAACATGCATGTCGCTACATTTAATATGTTATAAGTATCTTGTTTAATATTTAACTGCAGTAAAAAGAGCAACAAACTGTTTTCACGAACAGATGCTAAACGAAAAATTTGCATTGCAAATTGCGGTCAAACGGCTGCAGATAGTGACGTTGTTACCTATAGGAAGTTACCAACGCCCTGTTGAACGGGTACCATCGCCGATTCCTACGACGTATAGTTTAGTCACAGTACATAACGCTACAGAAAAACAGACGACAGACGGACGACATATCGTATTATAAGTGCGACCGTTAGTACGGTCGGCTAAAAAAGCGAGTTTCGTTGATTTGACAGCTGACAAGTCAACGAATACAGATAAACCCGAAACAAAACAAGTCAAGTAAGTCAAGTCAAGTACGAAATCTACCAGGATTTTTTTTTGCAGCAAAAATACATAGCGCTGTCGTGGACTCCCACAGTATATCCTAGCACTACAATGCTAGTGTATACGAGTCACGAAAGCGTACCATGCACCGCAACGCCCGCTGAGGTCAAACGCATGAGATAAGACGGCATCCGATGAACCAACGGCTAGCTGCTCGATCGTGTGGCCAGTGATACTCGTGCGTCACTTAGCGACAACATTTATTACAGAAACAAAACTTACGCTCACCCGTGTTACGAAGCCGTACATTTCTGTTCATTCGCGAGCTGCAAACTACATATAAGCTTAGCGACCCTTAAATTCAGGCAGCGTGTCTGACGCGGACAGACTCGATAGCAGCTGCATGTGCGTAGCAGAACCAACCGAGGGTTTTACATTGCAGCTCGCAAGCACGTTGCCTACAGGGTTCCACCTTATAGGCCTACGCACGCAAAATAAATTCCGCACACAAGACAACACATAACCAACAAAACTAAAATCTTAAGAACATAGCCAAAACCGAGATCAGACCGCGAGATCAAAACCGCATAGCATTGTTACTGTGAAAGCGACAACCAGCAGTTTAACTCTTGACAGGTTGATTGGTTCTGAGCCCGTCACCCGCTGTGCAGCGCGTCGTTATTTCCACAACCCAATAACGACTTGTTAAATTAACAGCTAATTCAGAACACAAATGCAGTTATTTGCTCTGCTGTGTTGGTTCCTAATCAGGTCTCACGCCATGCAACTCGGGCATTTGCCTTACCACCTGATGAGTAATCGGTGAACCAAAATAAATTTGCTTAGACCGATGCGGCCGTCCTAATCGGTCGCATTATACCGGTCTGTCCGTTTGTCCGCCTGTCTGTTACATACGGGCTCATATAAGTGCAAAAAAGACGTAGAAAAACCAAAATCTGCATAGAAGTTTCCCGGGGCAGGAGTCACGGGCGTGTCAATTTCAGCTGAAAAGTCAAACGTCAAAAACCTCCAGCAGTTGAAGCATGCGTCTCACGCAAACGTTGGCGGATCATGCGCTGACCGGCTGCCCGGCCGGATTACTTGTTCACCAGTTTCGCCCACTACACACTTAAAAGCAGTGCAAAGGGCGAGTACGATCCTCGGTAGCTAGACGGGCGGACGGCCGCATACATGTCTGCACAAAGCGTGCCGACATCTTTGCTCGTAAGAGACATGTTTTAATCTGACAATAATTTCATAGGTTTGTTTTTTGCGTTCTGTACGCAGGTTATCAGCCCCACTTAGCACTACGTCACGTGGCAAAGTTTTATTAGGCTATTCCCTTTGGCTTTAAAGTTATAGTGACTAATTCGCTACAATTAAGGCCAATTTTAGACCCCCCCCTTTAAAAAATTGTAAGGGGGCTTCCGTTTCTGGTGGGAGGTGCGCTAGTAAGACTTGGTTATTGTTTAGCGCCTGTAAGAATTTGGTGTAAAAAATATGGGGGCGCAGCACCCCTATGGGCCGAAATATGGTCTTCCAAAAAGTCGATTAGGGTAAGTAGACATTAGGCAACTAACCGTTGTCCTTAGTGGATCAAAGTTCACAAAATCTATTTTATTGAACGCGGGAGGGACGGTAGTTGATAACGCCGTTTACCGCTTGTTGATATCTCCATCCATTCCAGATATATTTGCGCTCAAAGTTGAAAGTTGTCCTAAATCGAGCACAATTTTGGACGCTTTTCGCTACCCCAAATTTTAAGGGGGCGGTGCAATAAATTATACTGATGTGGTAGCAGTTGCTTATCGTATGTTGTGCACACACGTACGAGGTGGTCATTTTACCCATCTGTGTGGTAAACGGGCAATTTATGCGTACCGTAATGCGTTATGGTCGCTATGTGAGTAAAAAAACTTGACCATTATAACTTATGCACATTTCTTTTTGCTCAATCAATTTTTGCCGCCGTTGTTTAACAAATTTTAGTCAAACTTCGCCACACCATATAGCCTTATCGACAGTAAAAGTGTAAATCAAAACGTAAAAAATCCACCATATCATTTTGTGGTATTTGTCACTCAAATACAAGAAGCAAAAACACTCTGTGGCTTAAAAACCAGAATAGGATAATAAACAACACTATTCATCAATTTTTAAAAGGTCTTCTTACGTTATTGATGAAGACGCTTCGTTTTTACACAATTATATGCAGGGCCTACTACTTAGGGTAAAGTGGAGGCAAACTGCCTTCATTTTGAATCAGGGGGGGGATTTGCACGTTCCAGGGGGGCACAAAATTCTTCAAAATGTACTGAAATATTTTTCATTAAAATATGAAGTATAGCAAGCAAACTAGATGTTATTTAATATCGAAATATTATAGGCCAATACGGCTTGCACCTGGTTTTCAAAAGTGTTCGGTGCCGCCGGCGTCATATCAGATGCAATCTCACATGGCGATTTTATCGGTATGGAAGAAGACTATCAAACATTGTTGAATTTTTCAATTCTTGCTAGAAAACGGCAAATAACGCACCTTTTCACACAAAGTCGCCTGTAAAAAAATTTTCGTGGTCGGGCCAAAGGGGGGGCATCGCACCGTGCCCCCCCCCCTTAAATACGCCAATGAACATATTAGAAAAAAATACACAATCTCTAGTCAATAAATCTGGTAAAAATTACTGAAACTGATGCTAACAGATGTCACATTTTAAAACTAAAATACACCAAATTCGATCTCTGCTGGGGCTCCGCCCCAGACCCCGCTAGGGGAGCTTACAGCGCTCCCCCAGACCCTCTGGCTGGATTTAAGGGGCTTACTTCTAAGGAGAGGGGAGGGAAGGGGAAGGAGAGGATGAGAAGGGGAAGGGAAGGGAAAGGGAGGAGGAGAGGGA
>Ga0209367_1006849_pt1 | contig 15720 bp, 13 predicted proteins | sample WorMetLIZISLAND2_FD_187412 | JGI IMG/M metagenome (GOLD analysis project Ga0209367, IMG submission 187412) | Marine gutless worms symbiont microbial communities from Max Planck institute for Marine Microbiology, Germany - Olavius geniculatus... ... | reverse complement strand
GCATATCGCGAAGCCGCCTACCCCCTCCCCCAATCCTCCACGCATTTTGATATATATTTCGGCGTCCTTTTGGACCGACACGGAACGCCGTTAGTAGATGCTAACGAAATTACGTTCCGTCAGTCAGCGTGATGGAACGTCGGGATCGGAAGCGAACAAAATTACGTTCCGTCAGTCATAGTACCGAACGTCGGGAAAACAGTCTTCAGAATTTCGGTTAGTCGATTGCAAATTGACAATGAACGTCGGAAAGGTCACTAAGACACTTCGGTCGGTCGATCGTCGACCGACAAGTCATCGTACGCTGAGAACGTTAGATTGCGCAACAAGTCATTGACCATCGTCAGTCGTAAAAAAATGCCGATACTGCATTCGATCGGACTGCGAATGCGAGAGCCGCGCGGCCGCACCACAACCGCTTTGATTCTGCATTGCAACATCGAGCGACCAGGACGACACCCCCGGCAACTCTCCTTCATCACCCGCCGGGTTCAACTTCACGTCGACATCTTCCTGTATGCGGTGGTATGACGATTGTAATAAACTTCAACTTCATTTCCACGACTTCTCAATGCAGGCAAGCATAAAGCTCTGTGGGGGGCACTTATAATTTTGGCTGTATCTAAATTTCCACCTAAATTCTTTCCCCCAATTTTATTAGTTTTAGTCTTAGAGAATTTTGCCACCATTCCGCTTAGGAGCGGAAAGAAGTACTTGGCCGGTGTTTTCCGGGCGAGGGGTAGATTACCCCGTGAACCCGCTATTGATTTAAACGTTTGTAAAGCGTCGGCCTCCGCCACTAAGCAAGGAGCTATGCAGTCCCAGGAAGGTGATAGGGGTGATAGAGCCTCTGGAATAGCCCCGGGTTCTCAACCTACCGACCTTGGGCAAGAAATGTCAGCCGCCGCCGCCACAGGTTTGAGAGACGCCACTAGGAATCTAAGTGACGTAGATTTCACAATGGAGGCTCTAACACGACCGGTAGCCAGACCAGAAGTAGCGGAAACGGAAGTGGCGGAGTTGGCAGTTAGGCGTCCTCCCCCCCCCGCAGCAGTAGCAGACAGTCGGGGACCGGAAGCGTCGGGAGACCCACGGAAGTCGGGGAGGCCGGCGAACTTTACACAATAACGAAACCATGGTAGGTCGACTACATAAACACTTATTTAGTCAGGAAGATGTAAGTGCATGTAGCGAACCCTTAGTATTTCACGACAGGCTTGATCAGCAGATGGACGTTGAAAGTACCTACTGCTTGTTATTCCATGACCTGTTACTGTAACTCGAACATGTGATCTACATGCGCACTACATAACGCTCACGGGGCGCGTTTTGCGCGCCGTAAAACAACGGAAATATCTTACCATGATATAGTCCGGGTAGGCCTACACTTGCTAGCATATTTGGAACAATTTCTGAATAACTTCTGCAAATATAGTTTTAATATATAGTTTTAATACACAAATGTGCCTGTCTAAAAGTGAAGAAACTTAAATTACGTCACTTCCGCTTACATGCCCTATGCCGCTTTAATGAGTCGTTGGTCCGATGTGGTAATTAGTGATACCGAAAACATCAGCGATCTGTAAACAAAACAACGATGGGGAAATGAAATTGCAAGTGCCATTATTTGCGTTAAGTAAAACGCTATGGACAGCAGCAGGGATATATTCAGGAAGCTGACGTTTGGCACACGCTTTGATCTGAAGCGCTTTCGAGCCGACGCCGATAAACTGAAGGTTTGTGAGTAGTTCGTTGGTTTTCAATAACGCCGTGTCTAGAGAGCCGACTGTCGGCCCTCTAGCTGCTTACTAGAGGGCCGACAGTCGGCCCTCGTACTAGAGGGCCGACAGTCGACCGTACACTGTCGTAGGAGACTGCCTACAGCAGGCAGTGCCGCAGACAGGCGCCCTCACGGCAGCTAGCCACTGATGAAATCAACCTTAGCAAGGTACAATGCCAAGGTATCACGCCTTCATACCAGTCGGCCAGTCAAGCCTGGCAGCACTAGAATCGAATTCATAACCAATTTGGCAACCTTAATTTGGGTGTACATCTGTGGCTACATAATTGTATGAAATATCCTTCAATTTACATGCTAAAAATTTAATAGCGAACAAAACTGAATAAGCTGCAATAACTAACCATAACCATAACTCTAACACTAGTCCTTACCCCAACCCTAGTCTTAAACACTAATCTATCATAAGGTAAACACTAACCATAAACACTAGCGCCACCTATCTAATCTATGCCTAATGCTGGTAACTGCTGCTGTCGGCCCTCTAGTACGCAGCCTAGAGAGCCGACTGTCAGCTCTCTAGACACTTCGTTTCAATAATTCTAGCGGTAGATCGGCGATCTTGCTGTTAGCACCAGAAAATTGCTAGAGATAGATCGGGTAGATATATTATTGGGAAGATGGTAGAACTTATATTCCTGGTAAACATAGAAGGTTTTTTAACTGTACCATGACACTGTCCAATATTTAAATCAGGCTTATTCAGTATTACATCAGAGTCCATCTCAAGTCAAAGCTGTTTTTGTTTGTAACATGGACTTAGAACTATATAGTGTTTTTGAATAAATTTTATTTAATGCTTGGTAATTGATAACATTTCAGTTCCAACCACAGTCTTAGCAGTGAAGAAATGAGGCTGCATTCTTACATTAACAATGAGATAAATGCAGTTAGATAAGTGGCGATCTACCCCTAGTAATTTTCTGCTCTTTGGTGCGAGATCGCCGATCTACTGCTAGCACTGACCGTTGGTTTTTTCTGAGCGATAATATATGATGTCACTAGTTTCTAGAAATTATATATCTGTATTTCTATGTCTAACTTTTCTTCAAACAATTTAACATCTTGAAAATCATTACCAGTTTGTTTTACTGGAATATTACATATTTTGTGTAAAGCATGTGCTAAAACCTTTTGGATTTTTCTACCGTCTATTAAATATGACTTCTCGTTTTCAGATACTATGCCTTCATTTATTAGCGAACTGCCTTTCCTACCTTCACTAATTCACTAATTCACTAATGTAATTGTTAGCAAACATTGAACACTTGTTTTAGTCATTACTTCTTGCTCCCACATTCTTCATTGATGCTAGCAAATTTGTCATACGCCCAAAGAAGTATATGGGATATTTCTTGACCAATGTATCATTTGTGCTGAGTTGATGAGAAAATGTAGTTCTTACTAAATTACATTCAAGATAACATTATATGCATTATATGCATTATGTCAATATTTAATTTCTTCCAATATACCTATAATTGTCAAAGGCAACTTTTTAAAAGTTGTGTTTACCTTTTCTTGGCTGTTTTAGCATTTGTGCACTGCAGTGCACGCAATCGCGCATTACTATTTACTGGAAGACTGAGTCACACTAATTTATTCATGCTCCTTTCGCACTGACAATTTAGTTGTTAACTGAAACGCAGGGCAGGGGTCTGGGGAGGGGCAGCATTTCCTCCGCAGGCTATAATATTAATATCTTATAACTTTTCCTCCTACAATTATTAAAATAGCCTGCGATTATTCACGTTCCACTGACTGCATTATGCACATTAATACATTGCCAAATTTGATCGTCTGAGTTGTAAAGGTTGGCGAGTTAGTTATAATGTTGTTACTAATTCTAGTATTAAAAGTCATACTTTTTATTTTATTAATGTTTGATACATTTGCTTACTTGCATTGCGCATTCTCACTCATGGGGTTCAAGACTGTAGCAGACGACAAGCTAGTCTATGTTTATTTTTAGCTGCAGGCTGAGTGAGGCAGAGCAAGCTTATGCCAGGAATTTTAGAGTCATACTTACCAGATGTTGTCTTTATCACTGGAAGCCATGTTTGTTTGGTGATTGCTTGTTGATAGAAGTTTGACAGTTGCCGCAGCAAATTTGTTGCACGATAAAGTTGTCCGGTAAATTTGGGTGATATTGTTGCTCGTGTGACATGGACACACATGTTTTACACATGTGTGCAGATTGGTCAAAGTTCATTGAGGGCACACAGCACAAGTTCACATTGTTCCAACAGCAGCCACATCATGCAAAACACAAGATCATCTGGTATGTTTTACATGCATTTTTGTCATGTCATGCTACGAAAATTAGCGTTTGAGCACTTTCAAGTACCAGTCAGATTGTGTCCATTTCACCCAAATTTTTGATCGGTCTAAGCAGAAACAGGTATTTGCTGGCAGAAACAGATCTTTGCCAGCAAAATAAAACTAATTCTGTTTTTGCTAGTGTATTTGGTCAACAGGACTGCCATGGCGTCTGGTCTCTAACAAGTCTGTCTTTTGTAGTTTTCAACAACTGTGCAAAAGACCAAGATCGTGTAGTAAAGGTTATAAAGTGTAGACCTCAGTTATTTGTAGGGCTGTACTGAACATTCTATTCGTATTTTATTCCGTCCAGATAGTAGGCAGAATAGTGTATTCGTACTCGGCCAAATGGTAATGCCAAAAACAGGCCGAATACGAATAATAAGCACTGTACCATCGTCACTCGTTGTTTCTGCATTTAGTCTTAGACCATTAGACGGTACTGTTGCTGTCTCAGGAGCACAACACCCACGTGTGATGCTTTATGGCATTCTCTTAACCATTTAGTTTGCTCACTATCAAAACTTAACATAGATACAAATGACAAAATGTCCGATTTGGAAATTTTTCCACCGCACTGCGATAAAACCAGGGCATTGTGCCATGTGTTTGAACTTGCTTCAACTATTCGTATTTTATTCGCATTCGGCCGAATAATTTCATCAGTTATTCTTATTCGGCCGAATAGTAAAATCTACTACTCGGTACAGCCCTAGTTATTTGGCATGGATTGCCAACAGTGAGTTACTTCTACGGATTTCTGCTTTCAGCAACAATAGTCATCTAGTGCAGCATCGAATCTGGAAAAGGGGCCTTATTTTACTAGATACTCCTTCCCATGGTAGAACAAGTTGTAACCGTATTTTTATTGACGACACATGTATAGAGCCTCAGAAAAAGATGGTTGTGAAATTTTATTTTTGCGGCAGCTATATTTTACAATTCATTTTTCATGTCGAGCCCTAGCATCCGCTAGGCAAAATGCTGACATGCTTGGTATAGCGGTCTTATAGAGTTATACCCCCGTTGACGTATGTCATAACTCCTCATAATAAAATGCTTTGTCCATTGTAAATGCTAATTTAATTTTTACGGTCATATTTTGTACAAATTTGTCGAAATAAATGCAAAATTTTGTCGAATTTTTATACTTTCACCATATTTTTTGTTGTAAATGCGAAATATAGTGCGTGACAAAGGGCCGACTATTTTTATGAACTTTCAAGTACGGGTGTGTCTGTTTCAGAAAAAAAATTAAAATTTATTATGTAATTTATTTATTCATAACATTTGAAAAAAAACTACAGTGGCACCTATGGGGAGATTCTGAAAATACTTCAACTGTCATAACTGTGGTTATGTGCAAGACAGAATCAGAATTTTTGGTTCTATGCTCTGGTTTTCGGTGACGGCCAATCTAATGGTGTCATTTATATTTAGCTTCGACCGACCCCTAATTCAGTTTCTATAACATATATGTTGCACAGGTTTTTTCACTGAATTGCGTGTTTGTTGCATTTTAGGGGGTTCTGATGACAAAAGGTAACATTACGGGGTCAAAACTCCTCAAAAACATGATTTTGGGGGCCCGAATAGGCATTTCAAGCCAAATTTGTGAACTTTTGAACCACGATATCTAGAAAAGTGTGAACTCGATCAACGTGAATTTTTAAAGGGCAATTTCAAATCCACAAGTGGATTTCGTGAGTCGTTCAGTGTTACAAACTTATTATTTAAGATGACGGCGGCCGCCATCTTGGATTTTTGCACAAACAGTAATAACTCAGCTGTTGATTGAAGTAGATTAATAAATTTTACACGATTGTAGTCAATTATTACCGAAAATAAGCCATGTGGCCGAAATTGAACATAGTAACAAATTCAAGATGGCGGCAGGCGCCATCTTGAATTTTGTTAATTGCTCATACCTCGTTCATTTTCGCACACATTTGCACGCAATTTGGCAGGTGGACTAAGTTTAATGTCTTGTATACAGCTATGCAATAATATTGAACAAAAATGAAAGGCAATATGGCAACCGCCGCCATATTGAATTTTCACACAAATGGTAATAACTCAGCTGCCGATTGATGTAGATTAATAAAATTTTGCATGGCCAAAATATGACCGTAAAAATTTAATTAGTATTTTTGATAGACATAGCATTTTATTGATGTTTTATTTTGACGAGTTATGACTTATGATGTATGTCATTTAGGTATAACTCTATAGGATCGCTACACCAAGCACGTACGCATTGGACATTTTGCCTTAGCGGACGCTAGGATTTGACATGAAAAATGGATTGTAAAATATAGCTGCCACCAAAATAAAATTTTACAACCATCCTTTTTCTGAGCCTCTATACATGTGTCTTTAATAAAAATATTGTTACAACTTGTTCTATCATGCGGAGGATTACCCGAACAGTTTCTGGCTTTCACCGCTGCCTTAATCAGTTGTGATGTGTTTATGATCTGAAGGTTCGATAGTCTGTTCGATTATACTGCAACATGCATTTTCACTAACCTTAATCCTAACCTTAACCATACTGGTATAGAACTACAGTTGAGAGCAAACGTGAAGGTTGAGTTACCATGTGTAGAAGTGTATTGGAAAGAACCCAAAAGCTTTCGGACTTTTGAGTTGGCCCCGTAGTCATCACAGTAGTAGCAGTAGTGATGTTCGACTTTAAGTAAACTGTTTTACATTGCAGACCACAATAGACAAGCATTACATCAGTCCATGTCGGTGTTAAAGCAGCAACTAGCAGACCGATCTATAGTGCAGCAGTTTCAGGTTTGTGTTACACGTTGTTTACACATTGTAGTTTTCTTAATGAGCCAGATTTTCGGGCTCATGCGTGCTTAATGAGTGCTGGACCACGAGCTGGCTCAGCTTCATTGTGCAAACAGGGTATCACTGTTTGTAGTTTGAAAGTGCACACAGAGCAAACAAAATGAACTGAATTATGCTGAACTGCCAGTGCGTTCACTTTGCAACAAAACTGAAATGATCTAGACTGCACTGATATGTTGCAGTATAGTTGAGTTTGGCTTATTCATTTTGTATAGTCCATGCAACACAACTGTTTTGGCTGAGGGCTTGACCCCCAAAATCTCTTTTTCCCTAAGGGGTCAGTGACATGCCAAGTGCCATCTAAATTTACTGACCACATTGAGAGGAAAGTGTAGCTGTGTGCATAATTCGTCTTTGAGCTATAGCTGGGTGAAGTTGCGACCACTATGTTTTTAGGAAGATGTATGTGTCTATTTACAGGAAAATTGTGTAATCAAACTGGAATTCATTGGGATGTAACCTTAACTTACCTTGTCTTACTTTGGAGTGGGCAGGCTGTTAACCTGCTGAGCGCTGAGGCTATATTAATTCGGCCAAATGCATGACCCTGAATGTAACCATAAGTCACATTAACATTAGCCACTTATTAGTGGTTTTTGCAAACCAAATAAGGGATATTGGTTGAACCTTAGTTAGTTCTTTTTGCTCTAGTATGTATCATACAAAGACAGATTATCAATCCTGCATTCGAGCAGGGCATGTTTCCAGGAAGTGGTAGGTAGTATCTTTTTCCTCGCCACATGCAGAGCAAAGTGGGTCATTACATAGTTTCATCTCACTCAGATGTCTGTTGAGAGCTGAATTACCTGTAAGTATACCAACAAGAACTTTGATGTCCATTGTCCAGTCTGTTGGGCCATACATATTTTTTTAAAAAGTGTAGTGGCCCCAATTTCTCCATGTTTGCAAGTGTTACATATATTTGGTCTAGTTCACAGAATAAGTCACTTAGAGTGCCACAAGAAGTGATATTGCTCAATAATAATTGCAGATTAGATGGCTTTTTCTAAAAATTAACTTTATCTGTAACGTAATTGGAGATAACAGTTACTGTCTCTTGTTACAGTGGTTGTTAATGTATGCATGTGATGTGTTTAGAGGTTGTATGTTCAAAAGCCCGGGCTGACAACGAATGCAGCTAAGCTTGCTGCGAATGTGCAGAAAAACCGCTACAGCGACATATTGCCGTGTAAGTACACGTTTGACCATGGTCTACAGTGTATTATACGTGTGCAGTGAGGCCTATTTTATGACCTAATTTGTCCTTCTATCACTCACTGCAATGTGGAGTGTTATAAGTGCCCATAATCTCACTCCACTCAGATAGCACCTATAGCACCTACTGTTTGTACATCATATGTGCGCTAAGATCTCAGTTGCATCTAAATCACTACACAGCCGTACTGAACTGAACTAAAGTGTTGGCTCAGTTGCATTACATGGACTGTACAAAGCAAACTAAATGACATTTTGGTCCATTTCAGGTTACTTCATTTCTGTCGATTTGTACACACCCTTGTACACTGTGTCCCAGTTAAAACAAAGCCACTTCTGTTTTTGGGATGACTTTGGCAAGTGTGGTCCGATTGCAACAGTTTTTTGGCTTTTGCAGTCAACGATAAACCGTGGAAAAGGCACAGGCAAATTCTACCACCACACCTCATATCTGTTGCCACACTACCTGTCTTAATTCTGGTCTGAGACACGGTGTAGTTGGTGTATTATCTGCATGTGGTTTGTTATGTGTTTGTTAGATGACAGCACCAGGGTTGTATTAACTGGTACACAGGATTACATCAATGCCAGCCACATTCTTGTAAGTGCCCACTGCCCACATCTCTACACTCTTCTGTTTATTGTTGCGGTTTTGGTCTGCCATTCCAAAGTGTTACCATTTTGTGGGGCCACGAAAACGTGTCTCAGCCAAGGATGAAACCATACTTAGTAATCATTAAATTAACTCTTTAACATTGACTCTAACCCTAACCCCATTCGTAACCCTGTACCTGACCATGCCGGTTTTTCGGAATTGCAGCCCTCAGGAATGGCGAACTCGAACTGTTGTTTTCGCCAAGTGAAAAGATTGAATGTCGGAGATACTGTTATCATCAGATTTTGTGTGTCCATCTGTCTGTTCGTCTGTCTGTGCATGGCATGGCCAACTGGTCAGTCAAGTCAGTTTGGGAAATTAAATGTCCATAACTTCAAAGCCGTTGAAAGCTGAGGTGTCATATTTGGCACACATGTTTATTGGGACATTTCAGAAATAACCCCATAGAAATTTTTTGAAAAGGGGTGTTGCCATGGTTAGACAACTCATTAAATTTGTGGGCATTAAAGACTATGAAGTTTGAAAGGGTTAAAGTTATCACGGTATTTAAATTTGGCACACGGCTTAGTCTGGACAATTCTCAGAATGTCAACATTTGTTGCTTCCGTAGTGTGCATTTTCTTAGCTTGGTGTTTAAGTGATCATGGAACATTATGTACAGATGATGTTGGCAGTGTTATCACCATATCGAGTGGTAGATAGATACATTGGCTCCTAGGGTCCTCTATCTAGCTCTGGCTTTATGTGTCCCGCCACTCCTGTAATATGTTACTATAACACCTTGTCAAATGTTCGTTGTACAGATGACATTGCCGATGTCGTCGTCAAATCAAGCGGTAGGCCGGTATATTGGCTGTCAGGGTCCTCTACCACAGACTGTGGTTGACTTCTGGCACATGGTCTGGGAACAGGACGTTCGTCTTGTTCTGATGTTGACTGCTGAGACCGAAGGGCGGCGTGTAAAATGTCACAGGTACATCATAACATCAGCAATAGTGTGTATTTCGGAATTTCGGGATTACTGAAGTGTTAAATAGTACATTTTTGACTGTTAAATGAGAAAATAAGATTTCTGATCATCTAGTGAAATATTTCATGCATGCAAAAGTTGCTATGCACTGTGTGTTTTGCCTTTTTTTGCAGTTGCACTATTGCAGTCACTAGCAGTAGGACCTACTGCATCCTAGGTGTGAAAAAAGTCTAGTAAGGCCACTATGGGAATACTAAATAATGACCAATCTGTGAGCCAAAAACGGTATCCTGCGATTAAGGAGTTCTTAATACCCAGATCTTGGGATTATGAAATCAATGCCAGGATTGCAGTCACTAGTTTTGTAGTAAGTGAAGTCAAGTTAAGTGGTAGGCATAGTACAGGGGAGGCAGGTAGTCGGTACAATGGGTGACTTTACTAACTTCTATTTTTGACTTAAAGTGTGATTTTGGCAGGTCAAACGTGTCGAACAGTGTAAATATGTTTAACTTCCATATATGTACGATGGTCAAGTTGTTATGTGAACAGACGACAGCCATCCAAAATTGCAAATGTTTATGAAACGCTCATTATGCAGCCAGGCTATGCCAATGCCAGGCTTTAACTAGTAACTCTGGAGTTTCCTTTGTAACTGGCCAGCGTCACAATGTTCTGTTAATAGCCTTGGCTGAAACAGAAAAGTGGAAACAGTGACTAGTGTCAATTGACATGTTTGTCAAGCAAGTTTCGTCGGTTAGCTTAAACAACTTTCTGAAATCTCAAATGTTTGACCAACCATAAACATGTTCAACATGTTCAACCTGCTGAAATCACCGAGTTTAGTTGGCCTTTGGTCTAAGTACAGACTTTTTGGTGCTCGGCTTTAGCTTTCACTCGGCAAATTGGCTCAGAATGAAGTCACTCAGTGCGTAATAAGTGAAGTGAGGTCCAGCGATAGACTCTACATTGGTAACACGTGGTCTGGTTTACTGGTTCTTGATGTTGGCTGGTCGGACAGAAGATTTATTGGTGGGTGGGTTAATTGACAGATACTGGCCTCAAGCAGGGGAGACGCACTCACAACATGGGCGGTTGAGCGTCATGTGTACGAGCGAACGCAAAACATTATCAGCAACAGTTCGTGAGCTACAGCTTGCCAACGATGCAGTCAGTGATTGAAATATTATCACACAGCTTGTTCATGCTATATACTGCATTACTGCTATGCTGTGTGCTGATTTTACGGATATCTGACTTACTTATGCTTTTTCTCATTTTACTTTTTTCGGTTTCACTTATCATTATTTTTTTCCATTTGTATTTTACTTATCTCAGACTTCTAGCTCTCCAGTAAGTGTCTGTTTTTGTATTTTTTATGTTTTATCTATCAGTACTTTTATTTCACTTTTTCTCACCTCATTTCTATTTAAAACATTTTCATTTTGTTTCGGTTTAGGCAGTATATTAAATGCTTGCCTATTTTTCAGTGTAAATTTTTTTTTTATCATGCTGTATAGTAACTCAACACTGTGTTTGTCTACCTTACTTTTCATAACTGATTGCAACTCAGCAGTGACATGTCAAAACACAAAAATACTATCGCAAAGTTTACGAGTAAATGCGCATTTTGGGGGGTTAGAGAAATTGACTTTAGGTCATTTCCTTGTCTGTAGCCTTGACTAATATTCTGATACTGCCATCGTATGTGTGCATGGATGTCTAGAAAGAAGTGCGGACAGTTCGTCAACTGCAGTACACAAAGTGGCCGGACCACGGAGTACCGAAGAGCACAGAACACTTCCTGGATTTTGTCCACGTAGTACGGCAGGAGATTGAAAAACAACATTCCACTGGCAACACATCTGGCAATAAACCTCCCGTGCTTGTACACTGCAGGTAAACATTAACATCGTATTAATGATTGCTGTCTGCTGTAGTGACAACATTATTATTTTCAGCATCATCATGAAGTTTTTTATCTGTTTCTTTGTTAACATGATAACTCATGAACCGCTGCATTTAGCTTCATGAAAGTTTGCACGAACATGTGCATCAACAATTACAAGAACCTTATCACATTTTAAGGTCAGAGTTCAAGGTCACAGGACCAGATTGTTGGATACTTCACTATTGTGAGATAGGACCAATGGACCGTGCTGTTACTAGTTGCTGCTAGACAGGCCCAGCTAGGTCGATAGCTATTAGTCGACACTCATGTTATTGCTATAAATATCACAGCATGCCATGGTGGCCACTACAGACCTACGGACAGCTTTAGTCTTGTGCAAGGCTTGACAGTCTAGCTTATGTTGTGTACATTACAGTGCAGGGGTTGGTAGGACGGGAGTATTGGTTGGCATGCTAACTGCATTGAGCTGTATTGAGGCCGGTCTGGCGGTGGATATGATCTCAATTGTACAACAGATGAGGGATCAGCGGCCAGTGCTCATTCAGACACCTGTGAGTCTTTTGCTGTTTCATGTCTATTATCGCTAGAGCTAGGAAACACAGAAATTTTTTTATAGTGGCATGTTGGTGTGGTGCTAACATCATTGGTCTCGTCAGCAAAGTTACTCATTGTTTGCATGAACTTGTGCCTCAACAACCACAACAAGAAATTTGAGCTAATGCTCACGAGACACGCGAAAGCTATAGCAGTTCCTGGTCGCAAATTGTTGTAGTCTATCTCCAGCCATTTCATCGCAGTTCACTCTTGAAGTGTGTGATGCAGTCGAAAATTGTATAAAAAATAAAACCCCTTATTTTTGGAGTTCAGAGTCTTTTAGAGTCATCGATGTTGATATGACTAAAAAGCTCATCACTAGTGCTTGTTGCATTAGGCTGCATATCCATGCCTATCTGCAATCATTTTCATGATAGACTGGCCAACAATGGTCAAATAACGACTTTTAGGTGGTACCACTCTTCGACACTCTCGTGCGCAGGTTCTCTTGAACCTAGAAAGTTGAGACTTGGACCGTTGGAATCTACGTTCAATGCTGATATATACGCATCATGTCTTGGTTTATCTGTAGTGAATTCGGCACAGTTCGCTCTTGAAATGTGTCTCGCAGCCCAAAATTGCCAAAAAATTCATAAAAACCTTTATTTTATTGTTTAAGTCATCCGAGGTCATTGCTCACGGTGGCAATCAAAAGCCCGTGTATGACTTCCTATTAGTGATTAATAGTAACCTAGGCCCTATCTCGCACCGTTTCTGAGATACAGCGACTTATTGGCCAAAAGTTGCAAATTTTCCTTTCCCCCCTTTCATTTAGCGCCCTTGCTTGGAGTGATCCCTTTAAAATTTATGGAAAAGCTTTATGGATCCTGAAACTAGAGTCTTCCAGGCAGTCGACAGTAAAGATTTGGTGATTCTAGCTTGCACTGTTGTTGACTGATGCACCTGTGTGACGGACGGACGGACAGACAGACAGACGGCTGGATGGACAGAATTGCGATAGCTGAGACTCACTAAAGCAGTCTAGCTGCTTTCACGCGTAAAAACCCTATTGTATTTCAAGGTCATAGGTTATGGTCACGGTATCAGATACTTTGATACTTTTCCATTGCAACATAGGACCATACTGCTACTGGCTGCTGCTAGACAGGTCCAGTTAGGTTGATAACTAAGTTAGTGCTGTTTAGCCAGGTTAGTACTGAGATGGATCAATATGACCCCCATTTGTCATATTAATGAGAAAAGTTTATATGTGTTTTTGTAGGAACAGTTTGTGTTCCTGTGTCAAGCAGTGTTGGCTGTCTATAATGGTGAGGTTTTGTATTATAATGCAGTGTACCTATATATACATTAGTTGAATCTAGTGACGAATGTATTGTTGTATTTCGAGTTTTCTGGGTTGAGTTTAATGCATAACTCACTAGGCAATTCAGAACTGTAGCAAAACTGTTTAAACTGACACCCTTTTACAATATTCATATTGCGGGTATTTTTTGTAACAAGTTATTAATAAGCTTAGCTACTTACTGCCGCCAAAGCGAGATAGAACATTACTGCATAATTTGGAAGAACTTGAGATTTTATGAGAACAGTAAAGGAAATACCAACAAACTTTTAAACTCATTTATCCCATATTGCAATAGATATTCCAGTACTGGTAAGTTAAGTTATGCTAAGTGTTAAGGATTTGGTGTACAATATACATAAATATACAGTAAGTATAATAACATAGCAATGTGTCATATGAATGAAATATTAAAATAAAACAAGAAGCTTAGCTGTTGCTAGGATAGTTGCCCGTACTGGTTGTCAGTGACCTTCAAGGTCATCCATGGTGATTGGTGAATAAATTTCATTTCATCTGAAGGGGCGTTAGCCACTTTTTAATAGTGATTAATAGTAACCTTGGCCAATGGCAATGGCCATTTTTTTTAAGAAATGCACATTTTTCCTACCTTCCCTTCTATTCAACGTCCAATTTGAAAATGTTTTTCTTGCTGAAATTTTGCATGTCTAGGTTTAACACACAGGACTAATTATTTGTGTAAAAAGTTTTTCCCTACAACCTAGCGTTTAGCCACAATACATCCATTATGGACGACAACAACATACAGACGGACAGATGACAACTCTTACCATATGCTCGACCATAACGTAAGTATGATCGGCCAAAAACATTGATTTATATTGCATGTTTGTTACTTATGTGGTAGTATACCTTAATGTATATCGTACACCAAATGTGGACAAGATCAGTAAATGCATATGTACTTTGTCATGTTCTATAAAAACATACTTAGCATTATTTATCATATCTTTTGCCAAACTAAACGATTTTTAAAATTGTTTCACCGGCAGACTTGGGAGAGAAATTTGCCACATAACTCTTATTAAACTTTTCGAAAATCTAAAAATTATCACTGCACTACTCTGTAAAATATTATCTCTGAAAAATTGCATCAGCCAATGCTGAAAATCGGTCACAGTTTAGCAAAAGTGTAATAAATAATGCTGGGTATTGTTTTTTATTGGACATGGTGTATGCTGCAGTGGAAGTGGCAAACGGACACCAGAACGTCAACAACAGCAACACTGTGGCTGTACAGAAGAAACAACAGACAGAAACTCCATCCTCCACCGATGACTCTGATAGTAGTGACAGTGATAATACTAATCATGATACTGATGATGATGATGAGTATATGGATAGCAGTGAAGCCATCCAGGCTGTTGTCAGTCCAGAGTCAATCTCCACTCGGAGACAGAGTTCTCCATCTTCTGATCCATCCAAACCGGTTGACCGGAAGAACAAGAAGAAAAAGTCTTTGGAATGTTTGACTCAGATCAGGCAGGAGGAGGTGGATCAGCATTCAGCATACTACTCATTGCTCAGTTAACTTTTAGTGTTAACGGTTAACGGTGGAGCTGTTGGTTAACTCTTCATGGGAGCTATGGAGCATCACCTGCCATGTTGGATCACGCACTGTTGCCTGTCACTTGACAGACATGAATGTGCTCCACCGTAACCCCCGCCTGACAGACCAGTACTTGATTTACCTACCCAAGAGTAATAGAAGGCTAAGTTGACCTGGGTGGCTGATTATACACCAAGATACTGAGACACATTTTGTGATAAAAAATCACTAAGATTGTACCTTTTTCGAGTGTTGGTTGATAAAATAGCAATTTTAGCCATCTCTTGAAAATTATTGATAGGCGTGAGAGTGCTTGCTGTGCACTGTAAGTTGCATTTTGACACTCACAGCCACTCCCTACTAGGGAAGCCAACCCCGGGGCCCCGGTCTTTATTGTGAGCACTAAGCAGAGCCACTGTGATACAGTGCCCAGGTAACTGCAAAACTGCAAATGTTTAAGCAACTCTGAGCTCAGTGTCACTGATGAAAAATAGTCTGTACTGTAGGCCTAAGTTAGCAGTTATTCTCTTCGCCTGCTCGCCATGAAGCACTAGCCTAAAACTCTGT
>Ga0209367_1006848_pt1 | contig 15721 bp, 12 predicted proteins | sample WorMetLIZISLAND2_FD_187412 | JGI IMG/M metagenome (GOLD analysis project Ga0209367, IMG submission 187412) | Marine gutless worms symbiont microbial communities from Max Planck institute for Marine Microbiology, Germany - Olavius geniculatus... ... | reverse complement strand
CCCCTGCCCTCCTCTTTGCCCCCAGCTGTCCCCCAGGAAAAATTTGGATGGTGATATAGTGACCTCTGGGCACTTTATCATGCCAAGGTGTGATTTATTAAATGCAAGTAAACACAAATATTTGTGGCGTTTCCAAATATTAAAAAGCACGCAAATTTGCGGCTTCGGTTGCACGTCCAAAAGTTAAAAGTATTTCAGCTTCAGGGGGGCTTCGCCCCTCTGACCACCAACCAGTGGCTCTGCTCCTGGATCCCGCTACATCTTTTCTATGCACACAACAACTGAATAAGGTTCCTCTGTTGCCCTCAGCTTCAGATTCCTAGCGCCGCCCACGCGTGAGCGCCGTGAACAACTCTAGTCTGTTGTTATTACACTGTTGGTTTTGTTTTCTGACATCAACTTCGCTAACATTGAACGAGATAACTGAGTTGATGTTAATAAATTGTTTGGTTTGGTTTAGCTTTCATTTTGAGAGGAGCACAGTTTTCATTCACTTTGAAATAAATTTGCTCTACAAATCAGACGATTTGCTGAATTTTGCACCGTCCAGAACTGAGATTAGGCTTTGGCCTATGCAGAAAGATCGTCGTTTGAATTTGCTCTACTAGAGATCCGCCACATCTCTGTATAGTGTATGCTGTTCCGTTGGTGATGCGCCATTTCACTGCGCGACACAATTGCGCGACGTTTAATCACGCTTTTTAATGTATTCGAAATTACGGTAGATAACAGTTTGCCCTTATTGCTAGTACTGAATAGACCTACGACATCTATGGCTGCTTAGATAACGTTATAGGCCTAACCCAAATAAGCCGACATGGAACAGGGATTTTTTAGTGCTTGAGTGATAATATTAGTCTAGAGTTCGCTGCTAATGGTTATCAGTCATTCAGAGATAAGGTTTATTATTATGGTTAATTACGGTGCTGGACATAACATACAGGGTGCGGCAGAAAAAAGTAGCCCCCTAAAGTTTTTTGCTGTTTTCTCAGCAAACGTTTAACGTTTTAATCTGTAAATTTACAGATTTATGCACTAAATTGTTCTATGGCTAAATGCCAAATAAAATTTGATTCCATTGAAAAATGATGAAGTTACAGATGTTTTAACATGACCGCTTACCGATTTTTCAGCGTGAAAAAATGTTCAAGCTACAACACCAGTTCAATAACATCGTCGAAACAAGTCAAACAACACAGCTAACTAATGATTAGATGCCAAAATTCCATTGTCACTGTGAATGTTCGAAATGTCCACCGACAGCTTTAAGCTCCAACACAAGCCTTCAGTCGTTTAATTTGAGAAGTGTTTCACAGTCTTGTCGATTGGTCCTTGTGGTAGGTTGCTCCAGATAACCTGAAGCGATTCCTTGAGTTCCGCGATTGTTTTTGGCTTTATTTTAAGCTTGCGGTAATCTCCAACATTGCACACCACACGTGATAGTCCACCGAGTTTGCATTCGGCGAATTTAGAGGCCATTGGACTTTTCTGATGAAATCTGGACAGTTGGCCCGCAGTCAGTTTTCTGCGCTGCGCGCTGTGTGCGCTGGTGCGCTGTCCTGCTGGAAGATAAATCCGGTGGGCAGCCGGCGATTGCTTGAAAAGAACGACAATTTAGTGATAATTTATAAACAAAATAAATTACTGTTTGTCAAAGCGTCACTGTGACGTCATCGACAGTAACGTGGTAACCGGTTTTTGAAAATTAAATAGCATTTTTAGCTTAAACATTTTTTAAAGCTGAAAAATCGGTAGGCGGTCATGTTCAAAAGTCTATAATTTCGTCGTTTTTTAACAGAATCACATTTCACTTAGCAATTAGATGTAGAACGTTTCTGCAAATGAACCTGTAAAATTTCATGTTAAAATTCCAAGCGGTTGCTGAGAAAACGGCAAAAAACTTTAGGGGGCTACTTTTTTGCCGCACCCTGTAGGCCTACGGACGACTGCTTGCCCGATGAATTGTCGCGCGATGAAGTGTCATTAAAGCATTCCGTTAGCCTGCCATACTTGCCCAGGTGGCAGGTTGCCCTTCACAACACGAAATATTCAAGACAACTACACCCATTTGCAAGGGCGTCTATCCCCCTTGAATTAGTTTACTGAAGCAAGTTACATGCCCCTTCCTGCATTTCTCTTCGAGTCATTTTTCCTTAGCAGGTTTAAGTCAAATTAATTTTGTAAGTCACTTGGCTTTCCGGGGCCCGTCGTTAGATCTGGCTATGAAACCTAGCTGTGAATGTGACAGAGCTGCAAGTTATCGCAGTGCAGGGCTAGACAAAGTCCCACCCGCCGTCGATTTTGCACATTTCTGGACCAAAACGCATTAAATTTTAGTATCAAGCTGGAGAAAAGTTGGCATAGGTTTAATTTATTCCATCTCTCTCTCTCTTACTTTTATGATGGAGCATTTGATCAAAGGATATGCTTCGGCATATTTTGTTTTCCGTAACAACTAGGTCTGCTGCGGAATCAGCAGAAGTTGGCTTCGGCGGACGACGCGACGCATTTCGTGTCTTGTCTGTCCGTCCGTTTGTTCCGTATGGACTCCTACTTGAAAGCAGAGGTACGGGAAATTAAACGAAAATTGAACGTTCCTCGGCACACACGAGTGCCATTGTTTACTTGAAACGGCCAAAGGTCAGGCGGACGGTCGCACAAGCACAATATGTCGCCACTCGACACTGCAGCTGGGGGAAGGCGAAATATTTTTTCTAGTTAGTAGCCGGCTATAGTTTGCGCGGAGATTTGTGTTTCCAAAAAAGCAAATTTCTAGACTTTCGCAGGCTTCGTTTGACGTACCATGTTCACTGTCTTTCGTAGGTCTAAGTTTTCAAACGAGGTTGATAGCGACCTGTTTGAGCGCTTGATACGACGAAATGCATACCGCAGTTATACAGAGCAATCAGTGTCAGTGACCTCGATCAGATGATCATGCTGCATGGCGACTGCTGTACAGTAGCAGATAGCTGCTGCTGTTTGCCGATGACTGATAGGCCGTGTGGAGATGTACTGTACTGGCTCGGCCACAGCGCCGGCGTACTGATGCCGGTTTTGTAGTTATAGCTGCTGCTACCGTCGACTTGTGTTTTATGGGACAAGCAGCCGCAGCTCGGCCACTCGGTGTGGTAAGACACCGTCTGTGGTTGAACTGAAAGTGTGCTGCCAAGTCGTGTACAGTTTAGTAGATTATTATGAGTTGAAGAGTGCAAAACTATCTGCCGAGTAAAGTGAGCAGTTCGTCTGCTCACTCGTAGCTCTATCATGTCTCTTGAAGTGATCGTAGCCAGCGCCTGCAATCTTCCCAATGTCGAGTCCGTGGGAAAAACCGATCCGTATGTCAGCATCGAGTATCAAGGTAATCGCGTGTACATGTGTGTCGTGTGCATTTTGTCTTGCTCGCTCTATAAGCAGATACGGTAATTATACCTCATAACGAACGACATTTTAGATTATTTTCGCCGGTCTTTATTTACCAATCAGTCAATCTAGGATTTTAAAATTTTCCTCAATAATACAAGCTACTGCTAGATCCACTAGAGGTAGGTTATATCCAGACCATTAAAATGTCAGACTAAGGACAACGTGAACAGTTAAGTTTTGATTTTCTTTTATCACAATAATTGCTGTCCGTTTAATGGCAAGTCTCTGACAGTCCACGTTACAGCAAGACAGATCTGCAGCAGTTAGGCCAATGGTGCATTACAATGTCAGTTGGAAAAGAAAAAGCAAGTTTTGAGGGCTTTACAAAAAGCTGGAGCAGAATCAATGTTCCTGGTGTGAGGAGGAATCTGGTTCCGAATTTTTGAACTGCAGACGGAGAAAGCACGCTTCCCGAACTGGGTTCGTCTCCTAACGACAGCAGCTGCGTTAGTTGTAGCTTAGACGAACGCATCTGTTGGCGTTCAGATTTTTCACTGTTAAATTTGACGATTTTGCTGAAATACGAGCCGTATGTCGGGCCGCGTTGATTAAGAGTGGCGTGCGTCATGGTGGCGTTCTTGAAGTTAATTCACGCCTTCACTGCAGGCAAGCAGTGAAAACTCGGCCAAGTTGAATTTAGAACCAATTCAACCAAACCGCATGAATTCAGTTTTTGCTGGGTTGAGTTGCAGGCAATGAGATGAATAAAGTGAATTCAAGTCGTCGACACTTGCCGACAGGCAGGATAACACAGCTGCGTTTTCATGTGTCTCCGTCCGTCCGTTATGTTCAGTCCGCCATATAGCTTCCGTTGATGGCTTTTCAGTTTTTATTGATGCATCTTGGGAGAGATGAACTGGTTAGATTTTCGGGTCAAAAAGTCAAAGGTCAAAGTCACAGCAGACAGGGCACACAGTGGTTCAACGTACCAAGTCAGAGGAAAGATTCTGATTCGCAATATTAACTCGCAGCAATGAAAACAATTTGATCTCCAAATCTCGTTATTCTGCTACGCCATGTTTGCAGAATGCAGACTGCGGTATTAATGAGCGGGTGAGTGTTACTATAATAATAATTATCTGTTTGGATTAACATAACGTGATGGCGGGCGAGAATGTGATTCAGTAAACCGTTGCGTGCAACGAGCGACAACAGTTAGCTCAGAATCTCACTCAAGGGCTTCAGAATATGTACTGAAGTGGTTTGTGCGAGTTATGCCCCTGCACAATAATGACATCGATGCAGGCGCTGCCTGGCTACACCACATACGCGTTTGAGCAATGTTCTCCACTCAGCCGCAAGCTGCCGCCATAAAAATCTTAATTAGTAGGACACGCTCGGACCAAATGAATTTTAGAATTTTATTAAGTTTTAGTTTTTTGTGATCATGCAGCATATATTTACATTAAATTCATGCTCTGTATCGAGTTATTGTTCTACTTCTGTAATGATAAGTGAAGACAAATATAAGCCTAAGTATAAACAAAACACAGAAACATATACACATGCACACCGATAAGGTGCGAAAAAGTTTAAAATTTTCTTAGATCGCTGTGCCATCATGGTAGCCGTATTTGTATTAATTTCTGGTGCAAAATAACTAAGAAATGCAGAAAAAATAGATAACAGGTATAAGTAACTAAGTGTACCAGGTGCGGTCTACGTCACAGTGCTTGCACACAAGACGAAAATTGTCAGACAGAAAAGGAGCCTATAATTTGCAGATTACTGAGGGCCTGGAAACTGGGGGCCAAACTCCAGGAAAGATTTGGTGAATGGCAGGAGACTCTGGAAAGAAAAGGCTTAAAAGTAAATGCGAACAAAACGGAGACTATGATGTGTGCAAGGACAGCAGAGTCACTCCAGATTAAGGATAAAAATGAGAAAGCTCTGAAATAAGTGGAAAATTTCAAGTATCTGGGTTCAGTAATCCATGCCCAAAGAGGAAATGAGGAAGACATCACAGCTAGAATTGCTGCAGCATGGAAAAAAATGGAAAGAGCTATTAGAAGTGTTATGTGATCGAAGGATGCCCGTTGCTGTTAAAGGGAAAGTATACAGAACAATGGTAAGGCCAGTATTGGTCTGTGGTTCAGAGACATGGACAATGAAAAGGCGTGAAGAAGAACGTTTGGAGAGAACCAAAATGAGAGTGCTAAGATGGATTCTCGGCCTCACAATGAAAGACAAGAAAAGGAATGACGATATCCGTCGCATCCTCGGAGTCGCGTGCATCACGAACAAAGTACGGGAGGCCAGGTTGAGGTGGTTTAGGCATGTACAACGCCGAGAAGAGGAGGATTGTGTCAGGAGAATCTTGGAGGCAGACGTACGTGGACAACGGAGTAGGGGAAGACAGAGAAAAAGGTGGATCGACGTCGTGAAGTACAGCATGGAGGACTTGCGGGTTGACCTGATGGATGTAGAGAATAGAGCCGAGTGGAGACGGAGAACCCGTGTGGCTGACCCCTCATCCGAGGGATCTAAACCAGCCTGAAGGAAAGAGAGAGGGGGGCCTGGAAACTAATGACTCGGATTTCTTATCAAGTTATTATGAACCAGTCAGGTGCTAGTATCCACAATGCAAGTCGTTATGTACGCGTGAATTTAATGTTTGCTGAAGGACTTAGGCTGTTCATAACGTGCGTTGAGTTAAGTAGTTCTACGGTAAGCGCTGTTACTGCAGCTGGGTTGCTCGGTATTCGGTAGCTCAGTTTAGTGCACTGCACAGGGCGACGTAACGCAACGCTTCCAACGCAACGCCCTTGCGTACTTTTTGGTGCAAATAGCGCAGCCGATGCAAGAAAGGCATGCATAACTACACAAGCAAGACGCAACGGACGCAGCTGACGCAAACCACGCAACAGCCAAAACGCAAGGATAGAGGCGACGTACATAACTAGTCTATAATGCTTGAGTTGCGTGCGTTGTGGTTGATGAAAACTGCAGGCAGTCTTAACTCAGCAATGTGGTAATCATCAGCAAACAACAGCGCAGTAACCAGCCCGTGTGTCAAGTGTCAGACATCACCGTATAGCCGGTTATTATACGTTTAACTACAGTCGGATTGCAAGTTGACAACATAATTATGTCTCGAAACTTCGTTCACCGGGCGAGCTACGGGCCAGGGCGTTCCTTAAAGCTCTCGGTTGACTATAAGGCGCATTATAAATACCTGAAGAGCGACAAAAATCGTACAAAAGGAGATTTGGGAGTTGTCGAATATGGTATTTAAATACTTTGGCGAGGAATTACACTACTTTCTACGCCCGGCAAAGTCTTCAGCAGAGTGCTGCTAAACAGACTGCAAGATGCGGTAATTTGCACCCTACGGGATGAGCAGGCAGGATTCAGAAAAGGGCGTGGGGCAGTAAGTTGCAATTTTTGCAAGACATGCTCAAAATTTCGATTTGGTCTCAAAATTTTTTCCAAATCTGAGGGTTTTAGCTTCGAATTTTGCATTTTTTGACGAAAATCTGCCAAAAAATTTCCAGACAATTTTTTCGACAGGTAAAAATTTAGGGGGACGGAGAGGGCATTGCCACGACGCCACTGATGTTTGTACAGTTTCACGTACCGGTAATAATCTGTTTTAAGCCTGGTGTGTTATCTTTAGAACAGTTTGCTCGGTGTTTTATTACTTAATAGAGGTAAATGTTTTACGGTATTAGTATGATGCAGGAATTACTAAGAAGACTCAAGTTATCAAGGGAGAACTTAATCCTGTCTGGAATGAGGTATGGCGTGTGAAACCATGACAGTAATAACCTGGAACTTACTTTCGTAATGTTTTATGTAGTAATAAAAGTACGTAAAATGTGGATTAAAAATTGTCTGGAGTAGAGTACACGTATCTTATAGTTCAGTATGCAAAATAATAATAGAAATCGTTCATAATGAATTTTTATTAACCATATTCAGCGTGTTTGCAGCGATTTTTTTCTTGATCAACGCCTATTACAAATTAATTGTTTTTGCAATACTATACACTCAAAAACATCCTTACGTAAGATAAAACGACTGAAGCTGAAGCTGGTCTGCAAGGCGGTTTTTTAGTTATTTAATTTATTTAATTATTTATTTAATTAGTTTTTTTTAATCACAACAATATAAATTCATTGCATCTAAGTCTATTGTGTAATAAATTGGGCTTGTCCAGCTTACGTTACTGTATGGGCTTATAATGCCAGACACAGACTATTACACAGACTGGTTTTTATGCTTTTCTTTCTCAGCTGATAACGCTGCTGGCTTGGAATGCAGCAACAGCGATGTAGGGCTATTTAAAACGTTCCAGTCTGCTCACTGCGCCTCTAGATTTAACAGCGGAGCTCACATTTATCGCGTCACGAAACGAAACGTAAGCAAAGATTCGGTAATTGGAAGTATGCAAGAAGTTGTAGAGGGGTTTAGAAGCCGACTCCGTCGATAGTGGATTTCCACCACATAGCATAAAGTGGTCCTCTCGGAATTTCCTAAAAAACTTCAAATGAGCACTTTTATGAATGCCAGGGGGATGCCCTTTGGGTCACATGAGGTCAACGACGGGGCGCACCCTTCGGCGCGACCGGGAGGGGGGGTGGCTCTGGGGTCAAAGACCTCCTCAGGAGGGCGATTTAAAAGTTTGAACATTTTCGAAAAAAAAATTATTTCCGGTTCTTCGGCCTCCTTATTACCATCGGCCGACACGGTCCCCCGTACCAGAAATGTCGCCGCGGCTCAGCCCCCTGGGGGCTACCGTTTGGGAGCTAAAGCCCCCCCAAAGATGTCATTTTTGCAGATTACAATGTGGATTCACTGTCCACCGAGGCATTTTCCGCAATATTCAGAATGGAGGGTAAGGGGGCCAGAACACCCCCAAAATCGACCGAGAACAAATCTCCGTTTCTTTGCACCCACTTTTGACCCACTTGGAGTCCCCCCACAAAAATTTTGGCTCTGACCGAATTTGTAGCGGGACCCGCCCCTACCCAATGGTGAAGAGAGTGCGCGAATATCTGCTCCCAATCCGGAGATATGGGATTGTCGAAATCGATCGAACTGTTTTTGAGATATGGGTGAAAACCCCATTTTGGACTTGGTTTTTTCGCGATAACGCTGCAAAGTGGCTACTTTGGCGAGGCCTGACGGCCGCATTTACGATGCGATCTGGGTCAAAGTAAAGATTACGTTAAAGTGGACGACGATAAACATTCATGCCAAATTTCAGCCTCCTAGCTGTTGCCAGTCGTTTTCGCATGTTTAAAAATCGCGAAAATTAACATTTTCCCGCAAATTCGCTCGCAGAGATTAAGTCCCATCGCGGCCTTTATAATGAACGAGCAATGAAGCAGTTCGGAAACGTGTAATTCGACTTTGCGGCAGCTGATCTCGACGAAATTTTCACACTTTTGGACGCAAATGTTTTTTCTCTAAGGTCAGACGTATTTTTGAGCGAAAAATGTTAGTTGTTGCAAAAAGTTGGGTTTTCTGTTTTTTGGATCGCAATATCTCGGCCGTTTTAAACTTTGGCCCACAAATTTTTGGCTTCTTGCACCCCTGCCCGAGGGCTTTCTAAAGGCGTTAAAATATGTGGACGAAAGTTTATCAGTTTCGAGAAGGTGGGGATTTTCCGTTTTTCGACCCCCATCGCCATATTTCCGCCGCTTTTGAACTTTCGCCCACAAATTTCTGGCCAATTGTAGCCCTGCCCGAGGGCTTTCCAAAAGTGTCAAAAAATGTGGACCAAAGTTCATCAGTTTCGAGAAAGTGGGGGGGGGGTTTGCGTTTTTCGCCTTTCTCGACATATCTCCGCCATTTTTAAACTTTGGTCCACAAAATTTTGGTGACTTGTAGCCCTGCCTGAGGGCTTTCCAAAAGTGTCAAAATATGTAAACCAAAGTTCATCAGTTTAATTAGCTTCATAAAACTAAAACCGAAATTAATTTGAGAATTAAAAAGCATGTGTCTGTGTTTGTTGTTGGCTTTGTAACAAACAGATAGCAAGCAGCCTAGCAGTTAATCGTGGATGAATGGAGGTATACTAACAGAACGATTAGAGTGTACTGTAATAATTATATGGGCGCTCTATAATACCGGTACAGTTGCAAAGCCTGCTATAACGGTAATCAGTTCCTATTATCACCGCGCTTCTATATAGCTGAACGTGCAATACCGGTACCGGCATGCATGTAGGTTTCTATGCCAAACTGAGCTGTCACGTCAGCGAGTCCGTTATTGTAACATTTTACATTAACCGGCTAGCTTCGACACCGCGAAACAATAGAACAGCTATAGGGCCTAGTAGTTTAATTATAGTTCCATGGTCATGCAATTCGCCGCAGAGCTGGGAATAAGTGCCTACTGACGGCACTTTAAGTACTGTTCTTTTTTCCCACGGAGACTTTATCATTCTTAGGCTCAGTTTACGATCGGCGCACAAGTACTGGACAGACGGCCGCAGCATGTCGGCACTAGACGCCGACATGTTTGCTCGTTTGAGTAATAGCACTGATTGTGCATGTGCATTTCGTGTACGAACTTGATAATAAATAAATAAATGAAATAAAGTAAATAGTGATAGCAATTGTGTTTTGCGTGATTTCAGACGCTGGTGTTCGACCTCAAAGGACAACCGGTTTTGGAGCAAGATGAACTTAAAATTTTTGTTAAAGACTGGGAAAGAGTTGGCAGGAACAGGTTTCATTAAACATAATTATGTGTCATATCATATACAGTTACAGTTAAATACTTGAATCAGCTTATTATATGGTTTCGTTTGTATTATGTTTGTAATAGAACGTTTAATTGCTTGGTCGCCCGCATTCATGGTCAACAGAGATTTCGTCAGTCTGGAAAAGGCAAAAAATATGAGTAGTTAGTCTCTGGAGTTGAGTCATGACTTATTCGAACAAATTATATAGCAACCATGCATAGAACGACAATAGTGCAGGAACTAATTGGCGACCATTATAAGTGGAAATGTTTCCTCACTGCTCCCGCTAAATCGGGTTCTAGAAATGCTTAGTCATTATAAGCTAGATAACAGTGTCCCTAATTAGGCGCCAAATAGAACTTATACTATAAAAGATCAAAAGTGCAAAAACCGCTTGCTATTCTCGCAGAACCTGATAGAACACCGCACTCGGAAAACAGTTCTTATCAATAATGTCGCCAATTCGGCCTATACCATAACGCATGCTCAAATTTTTTTAGTAAAAATCATAGCAAGGGGAAGGGCTGAAAAAACGGTCACAAATTGCTCTCTCGCTATAAGCTATCAGTTTAGCTAGCATCAGAAGTGTTCCGAGAGGCAAAATAATCAGCAAAATTCATTTTCAGATGCTAAGGGAACACAGACGCACGGTAAAAATCTTATTTGATAATTTAATCAGTCTACGTCTGTGGCACAACGTGTCAAGTGTCGTAGTTTGTGCGTGTTATATATAGATTGGTTGGAAAATGCACGGTTCTGATGTCAAACGTGTTGCGGTCGGCTGGCGCTAAAATCGACGTTTCACTCAGCGACGCGAACCAGAGACCTCTAGGGGCAAGTATAATGATTCATGCTACTGATTGCTGTACAAGTGTACATACAGTTTGGGCCAAAAAACGGACCTGTTTGAGCGTTGATAACTCAACGATGGTTACCCGTAGAAAAACGTGTGATATGTCAAAAGTTTTAGAATGTTGTAGACAAAAGGGCCGAAGTTGCATAGCAAATCATTTGAATATTCTTTGCCTAATTTGCATAAATCTTCATTACCCCTGAAATTAGGCATTTGCTTGCACTCCCATGTGCCCGAGTTCATTGAACTCAAAAACTCGCTGCCAAAAAGTCTAGATTTAAATTCTGTGAATTACTCAGTGTTAGGGCATTGCAACAGATAGCATGGTCGCAAGATTTCAGTAACTGACCAGCTAAAACGTGTGCTAATCGAATGCTGGGCTCACCTGATCCTGAACACATTGACTCCAGCGGTCGATCAGCTGCCTAAAAGGACTGATGACGGTTGTGAATGCAAAAGCTGGGCAACTGCCTGTGTCGAATTCTATCTAAACTCAACATATGTGTTAATGATTGTTGATATATTTATTGTATGCTGAATGAAAAGCAACTTAAATCCATGCGTTACTGCCAATTTAGCATGATTTTAGGGATGGGGTAAATTGTGTAGATCAAGCAAAGAATATTTAAATGCTGAGACATGCAAGATGTACACTTTTTCTGTACACAATTTTGACACTTTTCGCATATTATCCGCCTTTCCATCAATGAACATCGCTAAGTTATAAAAGCTCAAATATCTATGTTAAATCCATGTGTTACAGTCAAATTTGGCAGAATTTTCGGGGGTGACGAATATTTATGCAAATTAAGCTAAGAATGCTTCACTGTGCAAATTTGTCGTTTATTCCTTACAGCATTCTGAAAGTTTTGACGTATCACACGTCTTTCTACCGCTAACCGTCGCTGAGTTATCAACGCTTAAACAGGTCCGGTTTTATTGGCCCACCCTGTAGAATAAGTCTGCTAGAACACTGTGGAATGATTGAAGGTGTGTTTATTGTTAATTAACAGTAGTCTAACAGTGTGTTGTAAGCCTATATTTTCGTAATTGTGTGCACGTGCGTTGCAGCTATGCTGTAAGAGGATGGCCGCACTGTGCATTTCAGCCAAACCGTCAGACTCGTTCTGGCTGTTAAGTTTTAAGAAAATCGTAAAAATTGTTTACGTTTAAGCGGTTTAATTCTGAAGTTGAGTGAGGTGATCCGTCACGTCTTCAACTCGCTGTGGTTAGTACTTGGATGGGTGACTGTTGGCAGACGGGTAAATCATCTCGGTAAGTATAGCTAGTCACTCACGTCAACTAAGCCTAGCCAACCTTCCGTGAGTAGATGAAAGCTGGGACATAAACAGGCACACCGCGCGATGCACTTGTCTTATAAGCTGGTGTCTGCATGACCAAAAGTAAGGGTTAAGTGAATGACATAACTCTGTACGCATACGACTGTGTGCAGGCTCAGTTATCACTGAGTGTCATCTACAAGCCGCCCCCTGGGGCTGAAGCTGGTCTGCAAGGCGGCGGAATTTCCGGCTTAGATGAACAGGCAACAGATGCTGGTCGGTCTTATTGTCGTAAAAATCCGTGACTAAAAATAGTTTTAGTTTTATTGTATACGTAAGCGCAGACATCTGAGTGCAGAAGACGGGAAGTGCTGAAAGTCGTTACGCGTGGGGACCTAACTTTATTTTGGCGGCGCAGTAGAACAAGCTTAAGGGCCTAAGTTATTAAATTTAAACGAGGTTCATCTTATTCATTACGAAGGGCATTCAAAACGTTTTGCAAGTCGATATGTTAGACTGAAAAACTTTTCAAAATTTATACACCAATAAAACGTATGTTTTTCCTTACCACGTATGGGCGGGCCTAAAGCGGATATGACGTCATTGTAATGTATAACGTCATAGAGCGTTGAACAGGAACAATTTGGAGTGCCAGCGCAAACAGCATAAAATTGGGCTCGCTGTTGCATGACATCTTTTCATTTTACTGTCGGATTTTTTAACACGAGGCGCTGGGACATATAATTTTGGAGAGCCTTGACAAATACGTCCGTGAATTCAGTGCTGGCGCCAGAGAGCTGAAGCCCCCCCCCCAATACAACTGTGAGGCCCCTATAATGTGGGTCTAGGGCGGAGCCCCCAGCGGGTCCAGGGGCAGAGCCCCTGGTAAGAGGGTCAGAGGGCGAAGCCCCCTTGAAGCTGAAGCACTTTTCGCTTTTGGACGTTCAATGAAAGCTGCAAATATGTCTACTTTTAAAAATAAATTGAAACGCACAAAATTAGGTACAATTTGTGTTGTCTTTGCAAAAAATAAAGTTTAATAAACCGCAATACGTCACATATTACTGTACATTAATGAAAAATAATAGAATTGTCCATTTTGGGTAAACTTTCCACATGTTTACTTATTTTATATTTTGAATATATTTTAAAGAACTAGAATTTTTTCGTAAATAGCATGAGGCCCGTTGACATACGTGAGCCCCCCCCCGGCCGGGAAGGTACGGGGGACCCTTCCGCCAGCTGTGCGTGAATTACTCATTCGCGATTATAAATATTTAATGCTAAAATCTGTGTCAGTTGTACGGAAAAAATTAGACAAATTTACAACTTGATAGGTCCCCCTATATTAGACTAATAAATTTAAAATTTATACACCAGTAAAAGTTATATTTCTCCCATACTCGTATGAGCTAAAAGCGGATCTGACGTCATTGAAATTTATGACATCATAAAGCGTTAAACAGATAGGATTTGGAGTGCTAACGCAAGCAGAGCAAATATACACACGACAATTCTACAGTCTGCAGTCAGATTTACGAACGTGAGACCCCGGTGTGTGTGATTTTGTGGAAGTCCTGACAAATACGTTCATGAATTTCTTATTTGCAATATGAACACACCGTAGCCAAAATCTGTGCTGGCCATAAACAAGAATCCTTATGTCAATTGCGATGTCACGTCGGGATTTAACGTTGTCAGTAAAATTTTATTGAAATGTTAACAGTTAGTGATATCAGTAGTTTTTGTGAAAGATTAAAACCCATTACTGCATAGCGTCCTAAATAAAGGACACCTATTTTGACGCTACATCATACAATAAGTCATGCAGTAATGGGTTAAGAAAAAGATGGGGCAGAGTAGTATGAAAAATAGTCGAGAATAAAGATTAAAATACGATACAGAATTACACAAAGAAATCGTCCTACGATTTGTAATTTGTCTGCATAACGAACACGTAATATAGGCCTACATAGCCTAGATAGGCCTACATATTGCTCATAGAAACTGTTTACCACAATGTGAGAACGTACAGTTAAACTTATGACGAAACATGACTACAATGCTTTTGCAGACAGGCGTGCATCATTAGTCTACCTGACGACGAGTTACGAAGGGCATTCAAAAAGTTTTGCAAGTCGATATGTTACACTGACAAACTTTTCAATATCTATACACCTATAAAACGCGAATTTCTCTGGAACCGCGAGCTTAAAGCGGATTTGACGTCATTGTAACTTATGACGTCATAAAGCGTTTTTATGTCGGTGTCGGTCCCTTCAGGCAGGCTTCAACCACAGACTTGAGTCATTCATTGTTTAGATAGCGGACACCACAGAGAAAATTTTTTCAAATTTTGAAAGTGATAATAGTTACTATAAGTCAAGTATCTGCTGTATGTATGGTGGTCTTATTGTACGAAGCCAGAGTCGCGAACAGCTTGCTGGGTAACTGTAACTTTGGGATTGGGCTGCAGTGCCTGGCACTGCTGAATTTAAGGGAGATGTTTGGGGCTCGCTCCCAGACCCCCACACATTAAGGCTCCCCCATGTCGCACGTTTTAAAAATTGTTTAACCCATTACTGCATGACTTATTTTATGATGTAGCGTCAAAGTAGCTGTCCTTTATTTAGGACGCTATGCAGTAGTGGGTTAAGCGCTGCGTCCAATATTATCTAGGAAACGCCGTAGGAAACTTTGTTGTAGGTTATTAGTGATACTGCTAGCATGACTTGTGAAGGTGGAGCGGATGAAGTTGACGCAGCTGCTGTAGCAGGAGAGGCTGCAATCACTCCGACTCAAGCTGCCGGCGCCCAGTCAGCCGCTGGACCCAGGAGACGCACTGCACGAGCGGCTGCCGTCCAGAAAGCCAGAGGACCTCTCTCAACCAAACCACAGGATCTGCAGGTGACGACTCGTCGCCTTGTGAATATCCGACTGTTTAGTTACAAGGTTAAAAGAAAACTGATTTCGAGCTACGTAGCGATATCTACCAGACTGCCACAATGAGATCACAGAGTGTTACCTCTGCCATTTGCCACAAAACACAGGTGAACGCGACTCGCCTTAACCCTAGCCAGACAAGCTGGTACTCGATTTATTTACCCCAGAGGGATGGAAGATGGAGTTTACCTGTGTGGTTAGTTATGTAACACATTGTACCAAAATATTTTTACCTGCCCGCAGACAGTCACCCATGCAGGTAGTATTGTACTAAACGTGTGCTCGGCTTTGATCGGACGGCGCGACTGAAAATGCAAGTACGGAAAATGCAAGTACAAATATTTCAAAATGTGCAATAGCCAACAGTTTTTTTCGTAGATAACTAAACACTTCTGATGCAAGAACTGCTTGCATATTTGCGTCAATTAGGCCTACACATGACATTTTGATGCTACTTATAGAACTGTCTTATAGAACATTCAGAAGCAAAAAGTGTTTCAGCTTCAGGGGGGCTTCGCCCCCTTAACC
>Ga0209367_1006847_pt1 | contig 15721 bp, 8 predicted proteins | sample WorMetLIZISLAND2_FD_187412 | JGI IMG/M metagenome (GOLD analysis project Ga0209367, IMG submission 187412) | Marine gutless worms symbiont microbial communities from Max Planck institute for Marine Microbiology, Germany - Olavius geniculatus... ... | reverse complement strand
GACAGCACCAGTTGAGACAAGCAAGCTTGTATTCACGATGCATTATGACGTCAGCATTACATCACAACTAGCAAAAAATATTTAACTAACAGCCATATTTTGTCCATATATTTTGAATTAGCATTTCGTCAGCTACATCTGGTAAAAATTTCGTGTAAATTGATCATCATTTGAGTGAATTATGAAAGAAATAAAAAGGGTGCCCGTTTTTTTGAAACACAGTGTATTTAATAAAACATCTAACTGCCAAGTAAAATTTGACTCTGTTGAATAACGATGAAGTTATAGACTTTTTAACATGACCGCCTGCCGATTTTTCAGCGTTAAAATGTTCAAGCTACTACACCAATGCAACAACATCGTTGATACAACGCAGTTAAGTAGCCTAATGATCAGATGCCAGAATTTCAATGTCACTGTGAATGTTCAAAGTCTTCCCCTCCAGCCCCAAGCTCCAACACAAGCTTCCAGTCGCTTAATTTTAGAAGTCTTTTACAACCTTGCCCAGATAACCTGAAGCGCTTCCTTGAGTTCAGCGATTTTTTTCGGCTTTGTTTTAAGTTTGCAGTAAGCCTCCAACATTGCACTCCACACGCGATAGTCCATTGGGTTTATATTCGGTGAACTTGGAGGCCACTGGTCCTTTGTGATGAAATCTCGACAGTTGGCCCGCAGCCCGTTCCGTGCGTTGAGCGCTGTGTATGCTGGCGCGCCGTCCTGCTGGAAGATGAACCCGGTGGGCAGCAGGCGATTGCTTTAAAGGAACGATAACTTAATGCTAATTTCTACACAAAATAAATTACTGTTTATCAAAACGTTACTGTTTCGTTATCGACAGTAATGTGGTAACCGGTTTTTGAAAATGAACTAGCATTTTTAGCTTAAACATTTTAATGCTGAAAAATTGGTAGGTGGTCATGTTAATAAGTCTAGAACTTTGTCGTTTTTCAACAGAATCACATTTCACTTGGCAGTTGGATGTAGGACGTTTCAGTAAGTAGTCCTGTAAAATTTCACATTAAAATTTTGAACAGTTGCTGAGAAAACAGCAAAAAAAACTTTAGGGGGCTACTTTTTTGCCCCACCCTGTACCTATATATGACTGTCGTTGACGCAGATCGGCAGTTCGTTTCGCAAGGCGTTCAGTCGTCGCAACAAATCTAGCAGTAGCCCTAGCACTAAACCACATCGCAGCGCCGGCACTGGCTCGTTCGACTCCGACTCGCTAGACGGCGCCTCTACCGCCGCTTCTGTTGATGACGTCACAGCAGCGTTGACGTCATGCGTTACGTCATCGTCGTCGCCGGTGGGATCTCCCGCGAGTCATGCCAGCATGCCGTGCTCACCTCAGCAGACGCAGAAACCACTCTCCTCCTCCGCCCTATCCGCACCGCAAACGCCGTAAGTTGCACTTTTTTTGAGGGGGAAGAAGGGTAGAAGGGGTTGGGCTGAAAAACAGATTAACAAGATAATTAGTAGGTTTGCCCGGTCGACGTAGGGGGTGTCAGACATTTCCGCAACGCTTTTTTTGCAATGCCGCTCCCCCCGATATCTTCTCGCCGGACATTTTTTTCGTTTTTGAAGTCTTAGAAAGTTGGAACAAGCCCCTCTGTGCATGGCTTTCGCCTAATCCTACACATTTTCCCTTGCGTGGTCTGGTTGGTCTGTCGTCTGTCACATTCATACACCCTGCTTAAATCGTTCGAAGGATTTGGATGTCATTTGGCAGGTGCACTTGTAGGTTCTAATGTGTTGGATGGTGTTCTTGACCTCAGAAAGATTTTGGGGGACGAACCGCCCACTAAAACATGGAATTGCTAATCGTGGTCAATCCGTCAGTCCTATGCTGTTACATAGCGAATGCAGATGAGGAGTTAGTGATTCCGCTTTTTGCCGAATCACATTGGTGTATGTTGTCGTTGTGAGAAGGCAATCGCAGCCGGCTCAGCGCACAGACTCGTGCGTACACTGCGAGGACGTTGAGGTGAACTCGTCGGATCAGTTGATTGTGCGATTGAACGAAGAACTTCACGAGAAAGACATGAAGCTGACTGACGTACGACTGGAGGCTCTGTCGTCAGCACATCAGCTTGAACAACTGAGGGAGATGCTCAGCCGCATGAAGGTAGCTACACATGGTAATACTTACAAATGGCCAGTTCTTACAGTTTTAGGGTTAGCGTTGATAATTTGTGTTTTGTGTGTTCCTTATCTGGTTGTTTTTTTCTGTAAAAGTATAATTATGCGCGACAGCAGAATGCTTCCGCGTCTTAGCCATCGTCTGGGCGTCTCTCCGTCCGTCTGTCTGTCCGTCTGTCACACTCGTGATCTGTATCAAAACGGTGCAAGCTAGGATCACGAAATCTTTACTGTGGGCTGCCCCAAGGTGTCTAGCTTATCGAGACAAAAATTTCGTGCCACTGGGTGCAGGGGTTCCCCTCGAATTAGGGCGTCAAAGAGGGGTACCCCCTTAAAAAGACGTCATTTTGACGTTATTGGCTCGAATAATGTGAAAACGGTTGCAGATAAGTACATACATGCTGCACTGCAAATACAAGCACTGGTGACCGGCTTTTTGGATTTATTAACATCGATGACCTTGAACGACCTTGAATCCCTCAAAAAAGGCTTTTAGTGAATTTATCGCAATTTTTTGGATGCAGCGCACATTTGAACACTGAATTGCGACGAAATGGCTGGAGATAGAGCAAGACAACCTGCGTATGAAATTTTCAGCATTCAACGTAAATTTTTACAGTTCAAGTCCCGACCCCCTAGGTTCAAAGAGGCCGGCGCAGGCGGGCGTCAAAGACAGCTACCCCACTAAAAAGTAGATATTTTACTGCAATTATCTCGTGTAGCATGAAAACGGTTGCAGATAGGTACAGACATGCTGCTTATCATAACAAGCACTAATGACAGGCTTTTGAGATTTATCAACATCGATGACCTTGAACGACCTTGAACTTTTCAAAAAGGGGTTTTTAGTGAATTTTTTCTGCCAGTAATTGGCGAAAATGAATGGTCCCACGCCCTCGCTGGCGCCCTCTGGCAAATTAGGCTTCCGATTTTGCTACCAAGCGATAGCTCGGGCCAAGACGAACAATGTTTGTCCCAGAAACTTTTCTGCTAGGGGTCACCGTTTAGGAGCTAACACCCAAAAACTCTCTTTTTCGGCTGATTTTTCGCGAAAATTAACAAAGTCCGTTCGCCCAGCCAATACATTGTGTTGAAAATTTGCCAGCGTGTAACTAAGTTTGTCTTGGCCAATCTTCGCAAAATTTTTACACAGTCATCTCCTTTCCATTGACTAAATATTTACCCACTGTCGGGTTTGTGCAAAAGTGGGAGATCGTTTTTTGCCCCCATATCATAATTACTTTTCCACCAATATTGCAGTTATTTTCTCATGGAAATGCGCATTTTTTTTCGTCGCACGATGCTCCCATATTCTTGCTGGTTGACGAGTGCCCTGTTTATAATACACAGAACTAGCCAGCTCGTGAAGCCAGCTCGTCAAGTGTTCGACTAGCGCTCGTCAAGTGTTGGCAGAGCCAGCTCGTCAAACTAGCTCTGAGTACGTCAGACGTTCGACTAGCTAACTCCACGCTTGACGAGCTCGTTTATGCTTGGCGAGCTAGCTCGTCCAGGCTTTACCAGCCGGTTTGTATAGGTTTGACAAGCCAAGCTTGACGCGCTAAATCGTCGACCACTCGTCAAGCCAGCTCATCAAGCCAGCTTTATAGGTGTTTCATGAGTGCTTGAGTTTTCATGTATGTATGATATAGCGAGCATTCATGAAGCGGGTTTGACGAGCTGGCTAGTCCATAAGCTGAAGGAGCTGGCTCGTTAAATGCTCGACGCGCTTGACGAGCCAGCTTGTCAAGTTAGCTTGATGATTGTGTGCTGAGTGCTTAGTTTTGGATATTAAAAGCATTTTTAAAGTTAACTTAACGAGTTTGCTAAGCAAGCGCTCGACGAGCTGGCTCCAACTGTTTCGTCAAGCGCATCGATGAGTGCTCGGTGCGCTTGACGAAGTGCGCTTGACGAGCCAGCTCGTCGTGCCAGTTCGTCAAGTTAGCTCGATGAGTGCGTGCTGAGTGCTTACGTTTTGGATATAGAAAGCATTTATGCAGTTCGTTTGACGATTTCGTCCTTCGACAAGCTGGTTTGTCAAGTGCTCGGCGCGCTTGATGAGCTCGTCAGGCCATCTCGTCTAGCGCTCGTTTAGCGAGCACGTATCACACTGTTTCCATAATTGAAATCGATGGATAGCATTGAAATACGTCATGGGTCAAAATTGACCCATACGGTCTTTCAGCTATAACAAAATACCAGTCCTTTCAGTGTTAAGTTGTACATGTGTTTGTGTGTACTCTGATGTAGACGTAGTGGCCTATCTTACGGATCGAAGACTATAGGCGTAACTTATTTCCGACGTAGACTGATAAATGTGCATTTTCCAATGAAGAAACTCTTGCAGTTTTTTAAACCAAAATGCTTAGTTGTCGCTAGGATAGCCTACCGTACTGGCTTAGATTGGTTCGCATCGCGCCTATGTACATGCACCGCTGTCGCGCATTTCCTTTGCGCTAGCTGGGCTTTCTTGTTTCGTATTTTATTATGTGTTTAGGTGTGTGCGTTGCCTGGAAAGGCCGTCGCTGAAATGATCTATGCTGTGTCGGGCGGGACGGTAAACCCTACTCAATCACTCACACTCATCACGCCAGCTTGCCGAGCGTTTGTCGAGCGATCATTAAGCGTTTGTGGAGCACTCGATGAACGCTCGTCGAGTCGAGCCAGCTGGATGAATGCTTGCGGTATCAAACATGTTTGATGTTGCACGCATTCATAAACCTCACATTAAGCACTCATCAAGCCATCTTGATGTGTGCTTGGTGAATGCTTGACGAGCTATGCCGTTGCAATCTATACACTTTAACAGCCTCCACAAGTGCTTGTCTAGCTAGCCAGCTTTATCGTGTACACTGGATATAAAACAAAATAAAGTTTCTTCCGAGCCACAAGGGCAACATGGCGGAGCTCATCTCCGTTTCCTCAGTCGGGTGAATCATTTTGGTGTGTAATCAGCCACCCAGGTCAACTCAGCCTGGCCATCCTCTGTAGGACAATGAGTACCAGCGAAAGCTGAGATGTAAACAGACACAGTGTGCGAAGCAATAGCCCCGTGTCCGTGGTCTTAGAGTGACAAGCAACCTTCAGCAAGTTACTAACCTAACACGTGCTCAGGTCAACTCAGCCTCCTATTAACTGCGGAATGGCAAAACAGTAGTATACATGTTGTTACATAAAATGGACCCCTTTTCCTTCGTAATTCACTCAATGACGATCAATTATCACAAAATTTTTACCAGTTGTAGCTGAAGGACTACTTATTCAAAATATTTTAACAAAATATGGCTGTTGATTAAATATTTTTGCTAGTCGTGACGTTCTGCTGACGTCATAATGTGTCATGAGTTCGAGCTTGGTAGTCTCAACTGGTGCATGCTGTCAGTTACTACCCTGCTTCTATGGTAAGCTTAATCTGGTTCGCTGATAAAAAAAATATTCATCGTGTCAGCACTAAACAACAAGGGGGGCTGAAGTCAGCTGTCTCTCAAACTAGAAACTCAACCATATCGCAAGCTCTGTGTGCTGGTGCGCTGTTTTGCTCGCACATGCAAAAGGCAAATTATAACCAATTCACATACAAGTAAATGCGATAGCTTTGCACGTTTTTGTGGCTGCAACTGTAAAACTTCAAGAATTTGTTATCAGCAAACCAGATTAAGTTCACCATCGAAGCAGGGTAGCGACTGACACACCAGTTGAGACAAGCAAGTTTGTACTTACGACACATTATGACGTCAGCATTATGTCACGACTAGCAAAGAATATTTAATCAACAGCCGTATTTTGGTAAATTGTTTTGAAGTAATATTTTTTCAGCTACACCTGATGAAAATTTTGTGTACATTGGTCATCATGTGAGTTAATTATGAAAGAAAGAAAAAGGGGTCCATTTTTTATGAAACACCGTGTAGACCTAGTAACTTACAGTCTAGTGGATAAAAAGGGCATACCGGTAGCGTGGCTGATCGGCGGGGAGGTGATATGTCTGCACGCTGCACGGCTGTGTTGTCATAGGTGGAAATGCTACAGCTGAGGGCGGACAACGAGCGGATGCAGCGTACAATCGCTCGTAACGGTCTGGAGCAGAACGATGACGTCACTCGTGATGAGTTCACTCAACAGTCGCTAGGTGACAGTAGTGGCGCCACTTTGTCAACACTGCAGAAGAAACTCAGCATTGGAGATCCGACTACCTTCGGTCTGTCTGTCTGTCTGTCTGTCTGTCTGTCTGTTTGTACGTCGTCGCTTCTCACATTGGCCCGCGACTGCTAACATCGACCCTTATTCTCAGACGGCGTGTCTGTATCTGGCTCGGTCTGCGTGCGACGGTGTCTGTCTGTCCGCAGCTGGGCTGTTGTATAAAACAGTCGCGAGTTACATCGCCTACCGGCTTATTGCTGTACACTGTTTTTATTCACCAGGAATGATGGCAAATACATAAACGAGTGAATCAGTCGATATATAGATTGATCAATGAATAAGTAAATGAATAAACTAGAAGGGCACCCAGAGAACGCAAACATCCACCAACTTTGCCGTTTGCCCTATCTCGCAATGGTAAAGAATTCTTTAATCATATCCTGGATTTAGACACCGACTAGGATCACAACCAAACTCTTACCACCACCTTCGGCAGTTCCATAGCCACACAAGTAGTCGCATGGTCATCATTGACGACCTATAGAAAATCATTATTACCTCCGCCAAGGAGGTTATGTTTTTGCCAGACTTTGTTTGTTTGTCTGTCTGTGTTTTAGCAAGATAACTCCGAAAGTTATGGACGGATCTTTCTGAAATTTCCTGGGAATGTCGGGAATGGCAAAAACTACCAGTGATTCAATTTTTGAGGTGATCCGGAAGGAATCCTGGATTCTGGATCCCTTTGAAATTTTCGTTACTATTGCTTTCAGTGCGGCATAAGGGAAATCACTGACAAATCGAAGATGATGCTGCCACCTAGCGAACAACATGGCCTTGGCGGAGATGTGCGGGCTCTGGCTGCTTTCTAGTTTTGTTAATAAAACAAGAAATATAAATATACATTAAAAGGTGATAATATTCAGCTCATATTGACAACTAGTCGATGTGATGGTGAGTGATATTATCTTTCTATGATTTTTGCTGTTTTCGACGTGTAAGTCACTGCATGTTGCCGTTAACATTCTTGTACATTTGCATAATTATTATCTTTGTTTTTGTCTTAAGTACAGTCTCCATTTAGTCCTACGTCGATCTGACCTGGACTTGTTAGACAGCAAATCGTAAAACAAATCGTTTCTGCATTATTTCAAAAATAAAATCTGAGGTTCTCCCGTTTTTATTTTTCAAGATTTTGTGGATTTTTTGCAGGCTTTCCGCCGTCGACTCGTGTTCTGTAATTTGCTGTGGATTTGTTAGACAGCTTGATGTATCAAAAATTCGCCACAAATCAAAGCTAGTGCTAAGTTAAAGGACGCACTATACTGTAACAAACTGTTCGTGTTGTGTGCGTGTGTGTGTGTGTGTTAGATGCGATAGCTCTGGAGGCAGCAAACAGGGACAGTCAGAAGTTTGTCGTCTACGTTCAACTGGTCTACCTCGACGATCCTTTCCGTCACAGCTCACAGGACTTGCACACTGCCGCCAAGGTTCAGTTTACTCTCTTCGTTAATGTTTTTTGCGTATCACCCATAGCGTTGTAGCAGGAGGGTAGGGCGAAGTCCAGCCCTTAAATTTTAGTCTGTCGGAAAATTGTCTTTTTGTTAGAAAAATGCGCCCGTCTGTAGAAAAATTCTGGAAAGTTGCGTTCTATTTCAGATGCAAAGTTCGGAGTGCAAAACTGCATTTTGCGTGTGTAGGCCTATACATTTATCGTTCAGCTTTGCTGCACCAGTTTTTATTGACACTGCCAGTTACGATTAGTGTTCGGAACTGGTAGGCCTAAGTCTGAAAATTTCGTTTCTGCTTTACTTTGAGAATAAAATCTGTTGTACTTTATCCGGTTTCGTAACCATTCATAATAAATATCTCCATATGTCATCCGTTCTTAGTCATCAAGCTGACTGGCCAAAGTCACGATGTAGACAGCGATTGCAGAATCTGTCGGAACGTTTGCGACTTGTTTTTGAGTCTAAAAGTTGAACTGATGGAATTTTGTCACTAACACGATGACTTCTGATTGGCTTGTAGGACGACGCAGCGCAGAACGCGTGCTGCCGCCTGGCGATTGGAAATGTAACGCTAACAAGCAGAACAAGCTGGCAAGAACTTGATTCAACCGTACTCGACGCTTTCATGGTGCGTCAATATTAGGCCCTATTCAGTGACCAGTGTTTGAATTGCCGGGGAATTGGGGAGGATGTTAAACTCTCCAACAGTTTTCTGAACCCCCACACACTGTTAGATTATCTACTGGGGAGGTCACTGTGTACTATATACATACGATTTACATCACAGTTCTGGTCGGACTCCAACAGTCGAAAAAGTCAACCCGCCAGCTATTTTTTTTCACAGTTCAAATACTGGGCCTATTCTCGTATACGACCGTCATAGGCCTTTCTTCAGTTCATGACCTACTTGGTCATTCTAATTTTTTCACCACAGCGACTGGCAGTAATCTGACTCCAATCAAGCGTGACGTCTGAAACGCGTCTCGCATCTGTTTATCGCAGCGCACGTTTCACGCAAAACACACCGTCGATCACGGTGATGACGATGAAATAAGGTTTCATCACAATCAAGAGCTAATATTAGGCCTATGCATCATCGCAGTCGCATAATATACTCTAGACCGTGATGATACGTAAGCTTTAGTTCAGTGGCGTATTTAGGATTTGGCAAAGGGGGGGGCATGGTGAGCGCGCGGAGCGCGAGCCTATAACAGGGGTCTGAGGGCGGAGCCCCCAGCGGGGTCCAGGGGCAGAGCCCCTGGTCGGGGGGTCAGGGAGGCAAAGCCCCCCTGAAGCTGAAATACTTTTTGCTTCTGAACGTTCAACGGAGACCGCAAATTCGCCCATTTTTCTGAAATTTGGAAACACAAAAGACCATCAGACATTGTTGAATTTTGCAATTCTTGCTGGAAAATGGCAAAAAACGCACCTTTTCATATAAAGTCGCCTGTAAAAAATTTTCATGGTCGGGCCAAAGGTGAAGGCCATCGCACCGTGGCCCCCCTAAATACGCCACTGCTCTAGTTCCACTATTCGGCCTACACATGTTCTCTTTTTGTCTGCTGTTTTCCTTTATCCGTTTTACGATGAAGACGTTTTAATTGTAAACGTTTCTGCAACTTTTCGGACGTGGTTGCGTGTAAAATAAAATAATTAAACGTGGGCAAAACGCTGTCGAAGATGTTCTCTTTTGTTTTACACATAACAACTGCTTTGCTTAAAACTTGATTATTTTCATATGTTACTGTAGAAGAACGTGAACACTGTGGACTCCGGATCCGGTCTGGGTCTGGACGAGCAGTGCGTTCAGTCATACCGCGTCGGCGATCAGCTGCGAACTGTCGCAAGTAGGTGCTGCGCCTCCTGAGTTCAGTGACACTTTTGTAACTTCAAAATTAATTTGCGTTCCAGTTTGCATTTAGTTGTAAGCTAACTTTTCCAAGCGTGGATACAGAAAAGACTCCAGCCAATCGGAGAAAGTCGTTGTGAAAATGGCTGAAGCCTGGCGCTATATCAAATTGTTTTTCTTAGATTAGATTAGATTAGATATTATGGAGCATTAACTAATAGGCATACAAGAGTGGGTGTTTCTGACCAAAGTTCAAGGATACGCATACAACAAAATGGAATACACTAACTTACGTAGGCTACATATTTTTAAAAAATACAATATCTATAGGACGTGTATTGATGAACGTAGTTCCTGATGAGTTTGTCAGTTGTAACAGACAAAAAGCTGAGACCTAATTTACAAATCTGATATAAGAATAACCTAGAAAGTAAACGATATTTACTTAATTCATATGAAAAACCTACGAATAACTTACACAAAAACCTAGGACAACTTCTGAGGGAATCGTAAGTCGCTGAATGGAGAAAGAACCTAGAAAGATGTTATGAAAATAATTGGAAGTTTTGTAAATTAAGCCCGTGACCAGCTACTTGAAGTCTGCAGTTATTCAAAAGAAACGACATTATCTATGCAGTGAAAACTTCTTATGGCCATTTTGAACCAGTGAATCTTGTAGAAGTGTCTAATGTGTCTATTTGTTGGTGTGTGCGCGTTTAGGCGCCAAGCTGCCGGAGTTGCTACCATGTGGATACTTGGTCGGCGACAACCAGGATATCACCATCAACCTCAGCGGTAAACCAGCAGCGACCACAGATCTGACACCTCCGCCAAAAAAACAGTGCTGTTACATAGCGAATGTAACGGATATAATACTGTTGTTCTTTGGATTACTGTCTATTTCCCTTTTTCCCGTAAAAATTCATCAAAATTCGTTCATAACTTGCTGAGATAGGCCTATAAGTGTCAGTTTAAGCACTGTCCATTAATAACAAAGAATCCTTTTTAATTGTAAAGTGGAATACAGATCGCGTCGCTTCACGAAAACACGGGTGCCCAAATCCGTCTCGGCCAGAATTTTTCAAACCGTCTTCAGACGACCTCCGGCATGAGACAAGACTGCGTCTTTGCACCAGACTTGTTCAGCATCGCTATCGATTGGATTCTACGTCACATGACAGTAAAGCCCTAGCAGTGGGGGTGATTATTTCGGCGACCTCGTATACGTCGACGATACGGCTTTTTCTCGTCAAGTCGACAACTGAAGCTGTCTCCAGCCTGAACAGCTTCAGTGAGACTGCCAGTGCACTCGGCCTTCGGGTTTCGTGGCCAAAAACGAAATTGCAGAATTTCGGTACCAGTACCCAGCCACCAGCTATCGTAGTAGATGGAAACACAGTTGACAGCGTGGACAACTTCATTTACTTGTTGGGCAGTGTCCTCTCTTCCGATGGCCGGTCTCGCGCGGCTGCTGCCGTTGAAGCGAATGAAAGAACGCATTCTGAGGGGTACCTAAGTTTGACGTTCTCGTACGAAGGATTCCTTGAACGCAGGGGCCGAAAATTAAACTAATGAAAACTACGTTTAATGTCAAAAATTTCTTACGCAGGTTGTTCTGGTCTATCTGTAGCGATTTCAGCGCAGTTCGCTGTTGTGTTGCAGACAGAAATCGCCAAAAGCCAATAAAACCCCTATTTTGACGTTCAGGGTCATTCAAGGTCATTGATTTCGGTGCCAATCGAAAGCCAGCGTACGACTTCCTATTAGTGATTAATAGTTATTTTTCTGCACCGTATCTGAGATATGCAACTTATATGCTAAAATCGCAAATTTTTCTTTGGCTCTTATTTAGCGCTCTCGCTGAGAGTGACTCTTTTCGAATTTACGGAAGAGCTTTACGGGTTCTGAAACTAGAGTCTTCCAGGCAGCCGATGGTGAAGATCTGGTGATCCTAGCTTGCACCGTTTTTGATTGATCCACCTGTGTGACGGACGGACGGACAGACAGACAGACGGACAGAATTGTGATGGCTACGACGCGCTACGGCAGTAGATGCTGTCGCGCATAAAAAACGAACTATCCGTATAACGTCTATAGCATATATAACGTTCTCCTACATCGGCGAAGGTGAATACTGTCTTTGCTATAATGCACTGCGTCTACACTTGACCAATACCTACTCACTTGACTTACGCCTTATCGCTTCCGGTGGAACAAGGGTCACAGACCACTTCTCTCTATTCAGCTTTTTTGTGCTGTCACCTCCGTCTTCCTTTAGCTGTATGTGAAACCTGCTGTGCGCGTGTGTTGCTCTAAGTTTTTTTTTCTTTTTCGGGTGTTTCTTGGTTTTCTTTCTCTGTAACCTTGTGTGGACCGTTGTGGTGTTCAATATAGCGCTTGTTTGGTAGTACCGTCATTATTGTATCTCATTATTGTATCTCATTATTTTTCCACGGCGATTGTATCTTCAAGCAGTCCCGTTTTCTTTTTTCACTGCTCCAGCGCGACGGAATTTGCCTAAACACCGCCGATCAGCTCGGATCCCAGAAGTTGCTGTTGTAGTGACCGCAGATCAGTCTGTGGCACCACAGGTCACAGCTGAGATCACTAACTTTGACTATTTCTGTTCTGTGACATCAGCTGATCTCTGGTGATCTGCGGTGTTTATGCAAACCGACGCGGCGTTTTGCAAATGAACAGCAAATATAAGACGAAAAATAACTAATACACAAACATGAACTAAATCGGTCACGTTTCAACTAGGTTATTAGGATTGTGTTTGATCTGTACGATCATTACTACTGTACCAGGTGCCGAGTCAGACAGGATGGATGCTCTGTCGTTTGAGACGCTGATTCCAAAGAACATCGTAGAACGCTACGTGTCTCTACTCGACGAACATCGCCGGCTGATTCTGTGTGGACCGACAGGAACTGGCAAGACTTACTTGGCATCACGACTCGCGCAGCACCTTGTTAGACGGTCAGTGCAAAATGTGAAGCTAAAAACTCCATTTTGGGGACATTTAGGGACAAAATTAAAATTTTGAGCACCTATAATCTTCTTTATCATGAATTTTTAGTTGTCGGAAAATTGCAACTTCCTGCTCCGCCTACTTTTTTTACTCACGACGCCGCTGGTTCATAATCTATTGAGTAGTCTGCTACAAGCAGTATATATATAGGCAAGTTACTGTTTTGCAAGGGTGTACCCGGTGCAATAGTGAGGGTGTGCGTAACCACTCCAAAACTTCTATAGAAAAATGCCAAGACATTTGCAATTCGTACGTTGCAAATGAATAACAAAAGTCTTAGGATATTTGAACTTTTGTCTTAGGATGCTGTTAAGACATGGCTTAAGATAAATCTGATGACAATGTCTGTGAATCGGGCGGGCGCAGATGTGTAAAGTCGTCGTCGGAATTAAAGGCCGATATGATCGCAACGTTCAGCATCGACCAACAATCCAGCCGCGAGTTACGACAGTACCTGACTAACGTCGTCGACCAGTGCGCATGTTCCGCCGCCGCCTGCGACGTCACTTTCGGTGCGAGCTGGTGCTCGGCTCCTCGTGTTGTCGTCATTGACAACTTGCATCACGTGACGTCGCTCGGAGATGCTTTCGGTCGGTTTCTGTCCGACACAAGACGACCTCACCGGTATGTGTTGGTGAAGAGATAGAAGTTTGCACTATGCGGCCATCCGTTGCCTGCATCAGCGAACAATTGGACCCGCGGTTTGCAGTTAGAAGACATACCATCGCCCAATCAGCCGCAGTAGGCCTTCATCCCATAGCCCATAAGCTACTACTCATTTCCCATCTCGCTGCGCATAGGACGCTGGGTTGACCTGAGCACACAGTAGGTTAGCAACTGGGTTTATTTCCACCGCAACTGCGCGTTGCCAGGTGCTTCGACGGGGGCGTACGCGTCGGCAGAAGACAGTAGGCTATGCTCCTGTCTGTTTAAAGCGTTAACGTAGGTACTTGCGATTTGATGTAATGAAATAATAAAAATAGCTATTAAAACAACGCTTCAATTGGACATTTGTAATCAGTACTGCTGTTGTTATTGTTGTCCAACTTAGCGGCGTCAATCCATATTTATTTGAAGACGATTAAGAGGGAGGGGGCAAATATTATACTGGAGCTAGGCAGTCACTTTTCAGTCCGGATGTTGTTTTTGTTGGGGCGATCACCCGTCTCCCTTCGCCAGCGGGATCAACGCCTTTGTTTCAAGTGTTGTTGATATTTATTTCCTGCATGCGCTGCAGTCCGTACGTGATTGGCACCATGCGTCAGTCGACGTCGAGCTCCACGTCGTCAGCGGCGGACCTCCAGCTGACGCATCACAACTTCCGCTGGGTTCTGTTCACGGTCCACGTGGAGCCGGTGCGCGGCCTGCTGGCTCGTCAGCTGCGCCGCCGGCGCGCCGCTGCCGCCGCCCCAGCCGCTGAGTGTCGCAGGCGTGGTGGCTCGGACTGTTCGCCGTCTGATGATGGAGAGGACGATGATGTGTTGGAACGCGTCGTCAGCTGGCTGCCCAGAGTCTGGCAGCACGTCAACCGCTACATAGAGACGCACTGCGCCACCGACGTCACCATCGGTACGTCAGGCTTATAGGACCCAGACTTTTCCAACAGCGGGACAGGCCTGTAGAGATTGAGGAGGGGTAGGGTGGTAAGTGGGAAAAGGAAAATGACCAAAACGACCCAAAACTAAAACGGCCCCGCGAATGTCAAAAACGGTCCAAGCGCATGTGAGTCGATCATACACAGATAAAAGAATAAGTAAAACATGACGCACTACAGCTGTCTTGTTACACCTCTGCAGAGACTCAGAATTAGAATTTTACGAATTTTCAGAAGAAATCTAAACTAATGCTCATGAGACGCGCGACAGCATCGTTTTACAATAATTTCAGCACAATTTTTTTCTCTTGAAGTAGGCCTACGTGTCGCGGCCTAAAATCACAAAAAAAAATCATTAAAAAATTGTTTCGTTTTTTTATTACAAGGTCGTTCAAGGTCATCAGTGTTGGTACCTTGGAAAGCTCGTCAGTGCTTGTTATGATAAGCAACGAGTCTGACTTTCTGCACCCTTTCTTACGTTAGATGATTTAGGGGGTACTCCTTTTTGACGTCTTCGTTTAAAGAAATCTTCTCACTCAGCGCACGAAATTTCGTCACAATAAGCCGGAGACTACGCTATCATACGATGAAAACCCGGCGTCTCTGTCCTACCTGAGCTTGGTTGGGTACCGCGATGTGACGGACGGATAGAATCTCGATAGCTAGTATGCGCTCACCACCACATGCAAAAACTTTTTTTTAGCAAATTTTAAAATTTTGTCAAATTCGTGAATTTTAACAAATTTTAAAATTTTGTCAAATTCGTGAATTTTTACGAATTTTAAATTGCTAGCACACGAATTCTCACTCAATGCACCTCATACAATGCACACGCGGCAGCGAGAAGCAGAAGTTTTAATAACTGTAGACCGTTTTGGTCTCCTGCTGTTTTGGTCAAGGCTCTGGGCCGTTTTGTACTTGTATTGCGCCGTTTCTACGCGCGAAAGCAGAATGCTTCGCGCGTCTTTGCCATCGTCTGGGCGTCTGTCCGTCCGTCCGTCCGTCTGTCTGTCTGTCTGTCTGTCACACTCGTAAGCTGTATCAAAACGGTGCAAGCTAGGATCACGAAATCTTCACGATGGGTTGCTATAAGGTCTCTAGTTTATCGTGACAAAATTTCGTGCCACTTGGTGCAGGGGTACCCCTCGAACGAGGGCGTCGAAGAGGGGTACCCCCTAAAAAGACGTCATTTTGCCGTTATTGGCTCGAATAACGTAAAAACGGTTGCAGATAGGTACATACATGCGCTTATCATAACAAGCACTGGTGACAAGCTTTTTGGATTCATGAACATCGATGACCTTGAACGACCTTGAACCGATCAAAGAGAGGTTTTTAGTGAATTTTTCGCAATTTTTGGATGCAGCGCACATTTCAACACCGAATTGCGACGAATTGGCTGGAGATAGACCAAGACAACCTGCATATGAAATTTTCAGCATTCAACGTAGATTTTAGCA
>Ga0209367_1006846_pt1 | contig 15722 bp, 9 predicted proteins | sample WorMetLIZISLAND2_FD_187412 | JGI IMG/M metagenome (GOLD analysis project Ga0209367, IMG submission 187412) | Marine gutless worms symbiont microbial communities from Max Planck institute for Marine Microbiology, Germany - Olavius geniculatus... ... | reverse complement strand
TCATGCAGTTTACACAGTAAATGTATATAACAGTCATTAACAGACCAATAAATCTAACACTTCTCCACCCTAACAACCTTGCATGTTCTATAACACACTTGAACTGACAAAATTATACTCAACTGATGAGTTCAACTGCTAGGATAATAAATGTTTTTACTAGCCTAGAATAGTCGACTCAGTGGCGTCGTGGCAGGAAGCCTTAAACAGGAGTTGCAATTGCCCCTTTAAGTTTTGTGCTGTCGGAAAAGTTCGTTTCTGTTGGACATTTTTCTTCCAATAATGCAGAATGTAAGGTTAAAACACATTCTGGGGAACTTGGGGACAAAACTAAAATTGTGAACACCCATAGTCTTCTCTGTTAGAAATTCGCAGTTGTTCGTTAAAAATTGCAATTTTCTACCCCTACAACATTTTGACCCACAACGCAGATGAATCGACTAGTTGTCAGTATAGCTGCAGTATGAACACGACTCAATCTAGCAACGAAAGGATTAGCGTTGCCATCTGGCGAATAAATATATAAAATCGTATAGCCTACTGACAGAATTCAAGTGAATCGAAGTTAAAACTCAAATCACAACATCTGAAAGAAAAGCAGCACAATAAAATTAGCTGTAGGCCCCTACGCAGTGTTCGCTAGCAATAAATTGCGTAAGCTAATTACATGTAGCTACCTGTTGAGTAATTTGTAATTTACAACAATTTCCACCGACAACAGTAGGCCTATTTGAACTTAGACCTATTTCACAACAGGGAAGGCGCTCGTGAGAGTGCACGTCCCCGCCAAGTGAAGTAACTTAAACACTACTACTACTATTACTACTACTACGCCTACCATTTCTGTTGATTTTTGGCCAGATTCCACAACTATCGTCGCCATGGCATCAAAGGTCAGTCGTGGTAAAATTAGATTGGCCTTATCCAACAGCCCGTCCCCCAGTAGGCCTAAGCAATATAGTTAGGTTGCAAACACGCCAGAGGCGAGTCCAGAATTTGGCAAAAAAAGTGGGCTAACGAGAGACCAGAAGACCCCTAAAGCCAAAAGTTTTGCCTATTTTCATACAAAATAGTGTCAAATGTCGAAGATTCAGCCACGTAGATCTGCCACTGAAAATACGTCGTACTTGGTATGCATAGGCTATGCTTATTTTGACAGTGCAAGTTTTCAACTGTGTAATTTCCCAATTTCCATTAGCCTAGATGTTTGGTAAGCTGATATTGAATTCACGTCAAACACGTGGTATCGGTATAGGCCTATTAAAATAATCATTCCTACTGTTTGTATATTTATTTGCACGTGTTTGTAGCATATTGTGACGTATAAAACCTGACATATAGGTCCGTCCCGCACGGCTTAAACACAGTAGCAGTTCTGTAAAATATTTTAACATGTCTGCAACGAGACAGTTGCAGTTGCACGGGCCTATATATGACTACTGATGGGAACGTGCAGGCATTAAAGTGGGCGGCAAGCTGAATGGAGGGATCGATGCGTCGTGAGCTGAGACATACAAGATAGGCTGGACGAACGGTTAGTGTGATGACGGTCGGTTAAGCCGGCTGCTGATGCAGGGGATTACTGGGATGTGATGACGCCAGCTGATTCAACAGTCGTCATGACGCCATGTTCCATTAGACAGCCAGCCACCTATATGCCAATAGGCCTAAAGTCCACTAACACTCAACAAAATTTGGCAACATTTATCAGTTTTAGTACCAACAGCGTCAGTTTATTTTAGTTCTCTATATTAACAAAAATGGACTTTTTTCAACCGTTGTTCCCAAAACACTACGAGTGAGCGCAGTTGTGCCGGGTACTTCATAAAACAGAACCACTTTGTTGGACAAAAGTAGGCTTATTGATTTAATAGGCAACAAATTTGGCACAAATCAACGTCATTTCATTTTAACATAAAATTGTACTTTATTTGAAGCAAATTCGTAAAATAATTAGACTCGATGTGAAGAATGAATTGCTTTTTATCCGTGTCCAATTTAGTGTTAATCTGATCAGTACTTTTAAAGTTGCAGTTCGTAAAACAAATAAGTACCGTTTTCTTGGCCTATCATGCATATAACAAACAGCGTCAAACAGATCGCAAATTCGTGAAAAGACACGGAACTGCAGCGCGTGGCCGGCCACATTGCCGGCTCTGCATCAGAATGCATTAGCGCGACATCCGTCGTCGACGTCCGTCGAAATGCTAACGACGTCGGCGACTAATGATAGGAAGAGGACGACGACGATGGCATCGTGTGCTTCCGTCACCGTGGCGACTTCACCCTGTCCTAGAATACCTCGAGGACAGGGCGGAGTGGGGGGATCACGCTGCATAGATGCCCCCTCCCATTTCCGTGCATGCGGTGTAGCCAAGTCTCGACGCCGGTTGGGAATGATCGATAAGTTGGTTGGCGACGTCGTAGATCGTTATTGACGCCGAGGCACGCGGCGGCAGACCAGCGACCACGGCTGACGAAGGGGAACGGCGGAAGGGCGAGTGAGATGGGCTACGGCGTGCGCCGGCGTTTAACAGGCCAGGATGTGAGTGTATATATAAAGGCACACACTCTGGCTGGCTACGTGCACAGCTGATAACACGGCGAAAGCGGCAAAACGTAGCTTACATCCACACGTCGGTCTAGATGGCTACCGGATGTCAGCGTCAGCAGCATGGTGAAGATGATGACGTCAGCAACGAATCGTCGTTCAACATGGCAGCGCTGGATCAGTTCGACTACATCCGGTTTACGACGACTGACATGAACGGCATAGGGCGAGGTGTGTCGGTGCCTCGTCGACACGCTGGACATTGCTTGCACGAGGGCCTCGGCTTCTATGCAGGTAGGGTATATTTATGCTACAGTCGCCGAGCATTCAAGCGATCGCTTGAGCCATAAATACACATTGGCAGGATGAAACGACAATAGCTAGTCGTAGCCTTTGAGTCCTCTATGGCTAATATTATGCCAAGCTCAAGTTACAGCGTGTACAAAGCAACAGAATTTTTACTGAACTGAACTGAAATTTTAGTTCATTTGCGTTGCACAGACTGTGCAAAGTGAATGGACTGGCAGTTCAGTTTATTGCGTTCGCCCTGTACATACCACGAGTAAATGGCCAGCTTACTCTTAACGTGTACAGTAGCTAGCAGCAGCGTGCTAGGCCGATCTCATAGGCCCACAAATAGCACTGATATAACATGCTGTGAAATAAGAAATACTCTTTCTGTACTGAATCTGTGAAAGGTTTTCGAGTGTGTGCCTTGTCTGAAATTGGATCGCTTAGGAAGAAACGTGGCAGACAAATTTCGGTAAACTTGTAACTTGAAGAAATTTTGACAGAATCGCAACAGCAGTGTCAAAAGGTCATTTACTGTGTCACGGTTTTGTATTGTGAATTATCCATGCGTAGCATAGTGAAGATTTTACTATGTACCGTAGCCTACCGTGCCTGCATAATGTTATTCTGTTTTCTCACCCACGTTGCAAAGTGCTAAAATGCGAAACGAAGTGTGAAAATGTAGCCTGCACAGTGATAAACGACAACAAAATAGAGATCCAGAGAGCAAAGTAACCACTGAGTGATTGACAGGCAATTAACTATGGCTGTATAGCCCACTGCATTGCATGGCTGTGACCTTCATGTGTAACTATCGTAATCTACTGTTTTTTATGCTGCACGGACGTCGATTGGGCTGACAGCTGCTACACTGTTACACTAGGTCTACATCTGATAGGCATGTGGGTATCCTATTAAGCCATACAGGTTTTCGAGTACACTACCATGTAGGCCTACTAGCATTATAGAATCGGCCAAAAAGTCAGCCATCACCGAGTTTTTAGCCGACTGTACTAACGGTTGCACTAATGGTACGAAGTGGTGTCCGTCTGTCCTTCTGTTGTCTGTCTGTCTGTAACGCATGCATTGTGGCTAAACGGTATGTCTTCTCGAAAAAAACTTTCTGAAGAAGCAATTAGGATTGCTAGACCGGCGACTGCTAACATGTGGTACCAACTTTGTCCGCCTACAACTCCCAGTTTTCCCTAAACTACACACCCATATGCTTATATTGCGAATTGCTGCCAAATCGCTTTGGTTAGTGACATGATTACTACCTACAGTCCATAGAAACTTGTCAATGCCCTATCCAACGTACCATCGCCGACCCTTTACAGACGCCTGTTCTCCAAAAATAGAGGTTCAACAGGTTATGCCCAAACATAACATGTTGTTAGACAGGTCGGCTATCCCAACGATAGCTGAGCTTTTTTAAAATCACGTCTTTTATCAACGACTAGCGGGTTTTCAAAATACTTCTTTCACCGGAACACCGAGTGATAAATTCATGTTCAACGTAGGGCAAGTTTTAAAGCTTAGGCCTGATGTCAACATGTAGGCCTATATATTCTGTGTTGAAGGGCTCATAGTCAGTGCTTGTGGTTACAACAGCGGTCCCATGGCGTTTCCAGCATGACGTGTATACACAAACCACCTAATTCGAGTCATTATGCGCTAGGCATGATAGGCCTAGTACTTAAGCTTATCATTCTGACTGTACTGTGAGTTACTGTAGGCATAATGTCGCTTCATGGCATTATCGCGAATGGAGGCTGCGGTGCTGCGTGCGACTGTTGCGTTTGCAGCCTTATGCGTGTATGCATGTGGATAACCAATTATTGCGAGCCGTGATTGATAGCTTGGCCAGGAATGTTTACTGTCAGTCAGATAGACGAGTAGAACACCAATCGTCCAAAATGTGACTGACAGGTCATTTCGAGTAACTTACATTTTCTCCTAATGGCCAACAGTAAATATAACGGGCGAATATAAAGCAGAGGCGTGGCGAGTTCAGAAAATGAAAGAGGTGGGCAAAATTTGCAATTTTTTATACAGACAGCTGCAAATTTGAAACAAAATTGCAGTGCTCCAAATTTCTACCAAGTGAGGATTTTGGCTCCAAATTGTCATGTTTGGTGGTTTTAAGAAAACTTGTTGACAGGCCAAAATTGGGGGAGAGGACAATTGCCCCCACACCTGCTACGACACCACTGGTCTTAGCTCCTTGACACATCTTACAAAATGTTGTTTTTGTATTATTAGCTAATAATGTGTACATCCGCTGTGCACATATTTGTTGAGTACGGACGTAAACTTGACAAGAGTGCAATTATGCAACAGGATAGACTGCACACTATACACGACTTTCCCGCGTAGCCTCATAGTGCATTGTGTTCAGCAACATTTAAAATTTTAAAGCATGACGTATTCTCATTAAATTTGTCCAGCGGGCGTACTAACTTGCGTCTGGTTCGACAAAGATCTTGCTTCAACTTTAGCATTTAAGCCACAACCCTATAGTTTTTTGTATTATCCCTGAACTGAATATAACGGGCGTCGTAAGTAAGTAAGTAAGTACACTGTGTCCCAGAAGAGCATCCCTGACATTTTCGACTGTAACTTGAAAACCAATTATCAAATTTTGATAATTTTTGGTAATTTTTGGTACGATTAGTTCGGACGCAACCTGCCATCAAACGACTGTTTAGTTTATCACCTCAGCCAGTGTATGCTTTTGCACTACCTAGGGAAAGCAGATCAAGCGAAATATGTGTTGAAATAAACAGACAAACTGAAAAAAACATTCCCGACATTATCGATTGTAACTTGAACAAAGATAAGTCGATTTGATTTTAGTAATTTTTAGCAGAAATATTTCTGACACAACTGGCTATTAAATAAGTGTTTTAGTTTTCACCTCACTTAATGTCTGCTTTTTCTCTACTTGGAAAAAGCAGACCAAACATAATACGTGTTAAAATGAATGAAAACATCAATAAACTCCATCTATTCTAATCTGTGGGCCCCAACAGCCAGTCTATTACAAGGTTTGACTGTTTTGCAGCAATATGTCTACCAGATAAAGTTTAGGAATGTTTGTAAAGTCAAGAAGCGACTGGTAGAGCCTGGATTGGTCTGGAGCAGAACATTATCGATACTGCTGTCAATGAATGGAGAAAGCGTCTCCTTGCCTGTGTTCGCATAGTCGTCAAACGCTTCAAGTAATTTTACTGCAGGCAGTTGAAATATGGTCAGCTGGATGAATTGTCAGCCAAAGTGTCAGAAATGTAAACAAAATGTGTTTTTGCGCGTTATGCTAATCAAGCAATCATATCGCATTAGATAAAAAAGTGATATTTCGCTGGTTGTGATTTCCCCAGGTAGTGCAGAAACAAACGTTGGGTGAGGTGAGAAAACTGAATGGTCATTTAGTGGCAAGTTGTACAGGAATATTTCTACCAAAAATTATCAAAATCTGATAATTGGTTTTCAAGTTACAGTCTAAAATGTCGTGGATGCTTTTTTGGGAGACAGTATAAATAGATAAGTAAGTAAATCTTTTACTGCGTAAACAAATGTAAATGCGAAGACACAAAAAATAAACACCCAAAAGCTACACAAATTTGAAAAGACAATATGGTGTTAACATAGGAGCACTCGAAAACTGAAAAGCACAACTAGGGAGCTGTAATTGACGTCCACGGGCACGTAACGCTTGATTACAGTTTTTTTTCCTCGGGTAGCTTAATGCCATATTCATGCCGTCGCAAATGTTCTACTCAGGAATGTCCGGAGTGACTGTGAAGTCAGACCCGATAGACACGGACGAGATCCGTGACGTGAGTGAGTGTAGAAGACTGAATGACTTGCCACGCAGTTCTTCGTCTTGATCTCCGTCTATCGACTGCATGTCGGTGCAGGTTTCCTGGCGAACCCGGTGGTGTCTGTCCCGCTAGCCGTGGACGAGGTCCGTGACGTGCGATTCGGCAATGCGCTGATGAAGCCGCAGACGTCGACACTGCGCAGTCTGCCGTGGGCGACCGGCGGTAAGCATCGCGTCGGTGAGTTTCTCTGTGAGATGTCCTGGATGCCGTCCTACCGTGACGGAGCTCCGCAGGCTGCCTGTCCTCGCTACATCGCCCGCCGTCAACTCCAGCGCCTCGACGAGCGCGGACTCTGCCTCTACTCTGCCTTCGAGGCCGAGCTCACTATCCTCCAGCGCTCCGACCACAAGCCGATCTTCGGCGGCCCGATCCACTCGGAGGTCTGCACGTCTCAGCTGCTCGCCGAGTTCGAGTGCTTCCTTTACGACACGGAGAAACTGTTGATGCAGGGCGGGGTCGACATTTCTAAGCTTCACACGGAGTACGGACCGGGACAACTCGAGTTCGTGCCGCAGCCGGAGTACGGCATCCAGGCTGCCGACACCATGTTTCGTCTGCGCGAAGGCATCAAGGAGATCAGTCTACAGAAAGGATGGCTAGCGACGTTCATGGCTCAGGTTCGTACATACGTGATCAAACAGATGAAACTTAAGCACACATTGAGTTCAAGTTGTGTTCAACTCTCCGCCAAGAACGGTGCTGCCATTTGGACAATACAAATATAAACTTGATACAATCAATTTTTTCGCATTTGCCAGCTGGCAGTATTCGCTCTCTCTGGCAAGGGTTAAAGATTCTCCAGTCTTATCCCGCATCTGTTTGCTTGCTAAAAAATCAACAGCTCGAATAGGCCTAAATAAACGACGGCTATCACATAACCTCCTTGGCGAAGGTATACCTATAATGTGATTAGCAAGAAGTAAAACTTTACTCATACACTCGTGCGTTTACTTACTTTGGTGGTTATAAACGAATGATGTGCTAGGAACGTGTGTCTATCTGATGCCTATAGGACTATCTGTCTATAGCGGCGTCGCTTGTTAATGCCGTTTCAGCATTACGGTCTGAGGGAGAGACGTTCTTCAAAAGGACTTACAGTACGTAGGTTGACACGTTGACAGGCGCATTAAGCAGCGGCTTCTAGCTTTCACGTTCCTGTCAGTGTGCGGCCGACCGACTGGAGTGGACACTCTTATTGATCGTCAGTCCACGCCGCAGCGTAACATGGCCGCAGCGAGTTCGTGTGAATCCCTTGTTACCAACGGCGTGCGCAATAGAATTTTAATACATGGGCGTCTGTAGAAATTTTTTCAAAGGGCCTAGCATTTTTATACATTCTTTTGTCGCCCCTCGTCTTTACTGTTATACTTTGGCTATCCATACCATAGCCATAACTTTCGTGATGTACGGGGGTACGCGTACCCTCCCCCACTTTTAGTAGTGAAGCGCCGTACCCCCACTTATCAAAGCGTATGGGAGAAAAAATCAGTACTGACTTTTTCCTCAACAAACACTATGACAGTCGTCTGCAAGACTGCAGCCTCAGTTTTCAAATGTTTATCCATGCATCTCGTTGTATGGTAGGCCTACGGAAAGTGGAGTATAGGCTAATGGAAAGGGGACGGGACAGTTGTGTTTGTTATGTTTCTGATGTCATTATTATGCAGTGGTGTGATGTGTTTTATTTAAAGATGTTTAGGCCTATTAAATAAGCCTAACTGTATGCATATGCGATGCACCAGAACTTAGTAGGGCTAATGTCCTACGCAATTTGATGTGTTGTAATTTCTGTTATTGCCAATGGCGTTTGACCGTTGAAATATAAAGAATTACTTACCTACTTACTCAGATGCTGAATGTTGCAGCCGTATCCGGAGTGGCCTCCGACGGGTCTGCACTTCAACCATTCACTGTGGTCGACCAAGACCGGTCAGAATGCCATGTATGACTCTAGTCAGGGGGACAGTTTGTCTGATATCACTCGCTGGTGGGTCGCCGGTCTACTGAAGCACGCCTCGGCACTGATGGCGCTCTGCTGTCCGACGATCAACTGCTACCGACGTCTTGGTGGATGCTTCGCACCGACCTTCGCCGACTGGGCCATCGACGACCGCAACGCCACGATCCGCGTCAAAAACTACGGACCGAAGGTATAGGACAAACCACCCACCGCAGCTTACTTCTACATGTTGTTTAGCACTACCGGTACCCCAATTATGTCTCTGTGTTTGTTGCACTCTTAAACAGCTGACCACGTCGAAGTTGCTCGAGCTGCGAAAATTTTGCTCTGCTGTTTTCAACTCAGTCAGGTAACCGAAATTCGAAGTATCGGCAGTCGTTTGTTGAACTTTAATAAGCTTTTGCGGTTTTTATGTCATTCGCCAAAAGGCAGCACCGAACTGGCTATTTCTAGTCTATAAGTTCTTTCATTGCTAGATGACCCAGATCAAAGTTAAAATTTCTAGTTTCAAAAGTTTATTTATCAAGAGACACGTGCGCATTATTATAAGCTAATCATTAGAAATTTGTGAGGCATATAAGCCTACTAACTGCTCAAATTAAATCGTAGCGTACATCGTATTCGCTTTTGCAATAGCAACAGGATAAACTGCACACTCATTCTCGTAATTCTTTCTGTGCATGAATTCACATTGAAATCACGACGTATCAGTCGATACTACTGGTAAACGTATAGGAGACGTACGTGGAGAATCGTATGCCCTCAGCAGCGGCCAACCCGTACCTGGTGTTGGCAGCTACGGTGGCGGCAGGTCTGGATGGCGTTAACAATCAACTGGCATGTCCGGCGGAACGCGTCGACGTGGCACAGGGCGCTCCGCTGGTGCGCAGTTTGGCCGAGGCGCTGCAAGCGCTGCAGAACGACCGACAGATCACCGATGCGCTAGGCGACGAGTTCGTACGTTGGTACGTCCAGTCCAAGACCGCCGGCGAAGTCGACAGACTCAAAGGCTCGTCGTTCGAAGACGAACGCAACACTTACCTCATCAACATTTAGGTCTAAGCGTGGCGGTTTTCGTGCAACGCAACGCACGCAACGCATGCAATAAACGCAAAAAATACGCAGCAAACACAACGAGCGTTCGTTGCATTTGTTACGTTACGTGCGTTGCGTTGAATGAAAACCACCCTTTAGTTTAGTCAGTGCTTCGTCCGAGTCGGTTTGGGTTCACCACAGCCAGCCATGGCAAAATACGCATTTTGTCCCTATGGCCCAACCCTAACCCTAAGTCACGGGGTAACATAGCCTATGACATGGTTAGGAAAATGCAACCTTCTCATTCTTCTGTCTAGATCCACCATCACTGGGACATTGGTGTGGCGGCCCTCGGCTTGAGAAGGCTGTTACCTCCTAGAAAGAAGAAATATTTTCAGTTGTCTGTAGGCTGAGGTAAACGATTAGGTCTGTTAATTTACTGATGCTTCATACAGCTGCGTTATACTGTACGTGGGCTACACTGTAGCGTTAGAAATAGACTTGATCATTATTTTGGCCTTTATATTGCACACTGCAGTATTTAATTTATAGTTTGTTTTGTAAATGTTTTAAATTTAATTTCTGTATTTAATTGTTGATTTGTTTATTGTACGTCGTGTTGTTGGCATCAGTTCTGGCTATAAGATTATTTTGTGAATAGAATTTGTTTTGCTCATTGCATAATAGGCCTAGTATAATTTATGATAAAAAACGGTTTTCAGCTTTGAAAACAATAATACATTGGCGAATGACGATGTTGTCTAACACACGTAGTTAAACTAAATATGATGTAAGACTACTTGTTTAAAAATGTAAAAGCTCACATGTAGCCATTTGCCAAAAATGAGAGCATAAGCCTACTATGTGTGGGGAGTGGTAGCAAAATAACAGCTAGGCCTAATTAGGCCTAAGCATTTAGGCTGACGGCAAACGACCCAAGACGGTGTTAGAATCTGGCATAAGAAACTTGTTTTAAAAGGTTAAAAGTGCGCATAGCTCTTTACGGAAAACCCACCGCAGATCAACGGAGTGTCACCTGGCATATGAGATTACACAGTGTTACTTGTTACCGAGGTCCCGCTGCCGATTCCGGCGGTCCCAAGTTTCCAGTGCAGAGTGAAACATGCACAGTTTTACTCTGTCTAAGTTTCTGCTAGGGGCCTATTTTAAAAAATTGATGCCAAAATGCATGGCACACGAGCAAAGTCTGTGGTATTAGTGTCTGGTACGAGAACTTGGGTCGTCTGCCATCGCCTTTGAGCAGGTTTATATCATGAAGTCTGTTTTAGGCCTATGAACTGGTTAACTTTGTCTATCGCTATCGTATATTTACGGGTTTAACAAGCTGACTGTTTTCCAAGTGTTTTCTGCATGCTGTTCAACAGTGTTTATTGACTTGTTTGATATTTTGACGTTAGACTGATTTTGCGATATTTTACAGTTGTTGGTTACTTAAATGTCGTTACTCGTTAACATATTTCTGCAGGTGCTTCTGTGGCATAAGATAGATAGCATGAGATGTTGCATTCGTGGACTCTGCAACTGCATGTTATCGTGGAAACGTTATGCATGACAGATGATACATCCATGGATATTATGCTGGCGCACCTGCTAATTAAATTGAATACTTATATGCTTCGTCTATGTATAATATTCTTCTGTGTGTCGTTCTTACTTTTCATGTTTTCGTTTACTTATGCTATTGAATCAAGTGAATAATCAGTGACATTATTTCAATAATCAGCATGTCATTATTTAATTACCCGAATATAATTTATTAGCACTGTAGCAGCAACAGATTTTAATCTTCGCTGCTTTAATATTCTTGGCTGGGCCACGAAAGATCTATCCATTTGTGAGTTTATTTTTTAATTTTTTTATCAAATGATAACAAAATTACAAACGTTTTTTTTGCTTACTAATATGTATAATGCTAGTAGGAAATACAAACCAAGTGTTTTTCAAAAGCGTCCATTCCACCCTATGTCTGTAAGCGTACATGTACATAAGTGCAAACTGCGTCTTGGAAAACAAGGATCCCAGCCTTTGCTGGGGTAGACCGACTGTACCGCATATCCGAAAGTCAGCCTCCGACTTTGGGTCGCGGAAAGCAAGCAATTTTCCAGAATGAATGCAATTTCATACACGCTATGGTGACGCTGCTATATCGAACGCTAGAATGAACACTAGGATATGATACGGTAATTCGGCGCACGTGGGTGACGGCTGCAGGCAGCAACATTGTATTGAAAATTTGTGACTAAACCGCTGCAGATTTACGTGGTTACTTTTGACAACCTATAGAAAGTTGCCATCGTCCTATCCAACGGTACCATTGCCGACCCTATACGACCTGCCGTTTAGCCACAGTAGGCCCACATGCGTTACGAACAGACAGACGTCAGACAGACGACATATCTTAGCCTACCAAAGGTTCGACCTAACAGTCGGTCAAAGCAAAAGCAATAAAATAATGTAAATTTTAACGAAAGTTAGAAAATACTTAACTTAGATTATATTTCAATGCAAATGTGTGTTTATATTTACTTCTATTTATTTGTTTAACAATTTTAAACGAAAAATATCTGCGTCAATTTTTGAAGGGGGGATGGAGCTTTTGCACTACTGTATTTTGCAAAAATTTGTGGGCTACATGTACGCACGATAAGCGTCTGTGGATATGGATATATCCATGGATATCCACGGAAAATCTGTGGATATGGATATGGATATGGATGGAAAATTTCATATCCACGGCGAGCCTGGTTTTAACATTTCACCTAAATTTTACAAATATTTTACAAAATACCTAGAACAAAAATAATGCCAAAATTTGTGATGCTTGAATTTATGCTGTAAAAACGTTTTACACTGTGTCCCAAAAAAGCATCCCCGACATTTTCGACTGTAACTTGAAAAACAATTATCAGATTTTGATAATGTTTGGTATGAATATTTCTGACACAACTTGCCATCAAATGACCGATCTGTTTCCCACCTCACTTAATGTATGCTTTTGCACTACCTAGGGAAAGCAGATCACTATTACGACGATGGGGGTCGTCCATGAATGACATCACCCGAATTTAAGGAAAAATTTACCCCTTCCGCCTTCGTCACACTTCGCTGGACCCCCTTCAAATATGACGTCACAAACGTCTACCTCCTCCCCCTCCTCGGCAGTCTGTAGTGTAGAGTACAGAGATGAGTTTCAGCATATCCTAATTCTAATATATAGAATTATATCCGTTATCAAAATTGTATACTGTCAATTTAATGCATACAATTATGTGAAATGAAGCACAGCCGGTGTTCCTAAATGTTCCTCGGACATACGGGGAGTTGGCAACATGAATTTGGCTGTCTGTTGTGCCTTTTCACAGATGTGACGTGTGTGACGTCACAGTTTCTTAGCCCCCCTTTCCTACGTCACACGTCGTCACAATAATGTAAAGTGTAAACCCCTCTCCTCCTCGGAGCATGACGTCATTTTTGGACGACCCCATGGGCACTCGGAGAGCTTAAACCTCCGCCAACGCTACGTCACTTTATTTTTTTAGTATTCGCCAGGTGACAGCACCTATTCGGTTGTTCGCAGGTTCGCCTATCTAGCCCGCAACATCTGGGGCACGGCTCCATAGCGAGAGCGGTAGCGCAAGCTTATAACGAGAGTCTAGGGGCAGAGCCCCTGGTCAGGGGGGCAAAGCCCCCCTGAAGCTGAAGCACTTTTGGTTTGTGAACGTTCAACGGAAACCGCAAATTTTCTCACTTTTCTAAAATTTAAAAATACAAAGAAATCAAGACATTTCTGTCAAGTCTATTGAAAAAAATCCTGGGAGGCCACAAAACTGGGAGGGCCTGCAGCAAAACTGTTTTTGTGCCCCCCCTTGCCAGGCCCGGGTTTAAGACCGCTATTGCGCCTATATATCAAGGAGCAAATTTTTCAATCCTGTTCTGGATTCAGATGCTCCATCGATCCAGATTATCACCAATATCTAATCACTTTTAAGTTAGTCCAAGATTAACCTTTCTTGAAAATTTCAGTCAAATCCGTTTGTAACTTTTTGTAGTCCTGCTAACAAACAAACGAACAAACCAACCAACAGAGAAATACATGAATAAACTCCGGGTGTCTCATAACGGTCATAACCTTCTTAGTGGAGGGAGGTAGTAGCCTAATCTACCGTATTATTTTTAATGAACTGGTGACTGCAACTATAAACGACAGCCAACTGCATGCATTGCAAATTGGCAATCTCCATTCAAGGAATCTCGGTCTGAGTAGCCTATATGTTTAGGCCTATGTTTAGGCTTTTACTTATCCAGTTTACCCAGATCGAGTATTTTTTAACCGAGTTTACCTAAGCCTATACAGCCAGTCAGAATAATGTTATTTACCTGCTGAGTGACTATGAGACGTTTTAGAACTTTTAAAAGTTGTTTTTCTTCTGCCTCAGCTAGAAGATATCTTACCAGTTAACGTGCATTCTACGATCATACATATTCAGTGCAGGTTTACTACCGCTCGTAATACATCAGACATCTGTTGACATAGTCGCCGACGAAAGTTCGTTGTTATTAGTGACCACACCATGCAAACACCTGCTGATCTCCGAAGCAAAAAAGACAGGTCTAGCTTACATGCGACCGACCGATAATTAATGATAGCTCGATGTAACTTATGACTCTTGATGAGTGGGTAATCTAGCGTTGCCGGGACTGCTATCGGTCGTGACGTCGGCAGTTATGCCGAGTTATATGATCGCGTGTTGAAAAGCATTCACCTCAGCGTCATCAAAGCCAAACGCTCCTGCAGATTATAGGCCTAAACGTATCATGCTTTTCACATTATCGCTTCAGCAGACGGATCTAATGGAGCTGGTAAGATAACTATAGAAAACTACGTCGGCCCAATGCCGACATATTGTGCGGTCGTCCGCGTGACCGCTTGAGCTAAAAAAAATCACACACCGGTTACTCTTGCCTTGCCGAACGTTCACGCCAATTTTACTTCTTCTGTACCTTGTTTCGTTTAGGGCCTATAGGACGGACGCACGCACGGACAGACGGACGGGCAAAAGTGTGAAAGTCTATTAAAATGGACGCACAATATTGTATCGGCATACTGAGTACAGTTCGAGACTGAATAAAATATATAAATGTCGGTGTTTTTAGAAATACTTTCCAATGATGATAAACTGTATGACACAATTTATGATAGGCAAATATTCTTAAAACTAAGTGAAATGATGCAATTTTTTGGATGTTTCTTAGATTTTTTTTATGTTTTAAGGTTTTTTCTTATGTTAGGCCTATATATTCAGAAGTCATGAGACTGCAAACTGTGAAAAACAAACTTACAACAGTGTAGGCCATTTTACGGAATCAATACAAAACCGCATAGGTAATATAAAAATATAAAGCAAATTGAACAAAAAATTGTTCGACACAAGATCTGTAAATTACGATAAAAATGGTAGTCTTAGTTTATCTGAAACACGTATTGCCGGTAGGTGGGAGTTATACTGTAACAGATAGAGAAGACAACAACGGGGGCGCTCTCGACGGACTGTGACGCGACCTTCTTATATGCCGATAGTCACGTTTAAGAATAAAAACACTCTTAGACATAAGACATCGTTGACGGTGGCATTAGCGGTAACTCGACTCAACCGCGAACGACAAAATCAGGAAACAGTAATATAAGCTTAAATTTAAACAAGTAATTTGAGCAAAGCTCACGAGACGCGCGAAAGCTATAGCAGTTCCTGTTCGCAGGTAATCTTAGTCTATCTCCATCCATTTCGTCGAAATTCACTCTTTTGCAGCCAAAAATCGCCAAAAAAATCACGTTAAATCAATATTTTTAGAGTTCAATGTCATTCAAGGTCATCGATGTTGATAAATTTAAAAAGCCTGTCACCAGTGCTTGTTATGATAAGCAGCATGTCTGTGCCTATCTGCAACCAGGTTCACGCTACACGCGATAATAGCGGTAAAA
>Ga0209367_1006845_pt1 | contig 15723 bp, 15 predicted proteins | sample WorMetLIZISLAND2_FD_187412 | JGI IMG/M metagenome (GOLD analysis project Ga0209367, IMG submission 187412) | Marine gutless worms symbiont microbial communities from Max Planck institute for Marine Microbiology, Germany - Olavius geniculatus... ... | reverse complement strand
TTACGGGGGAGCTATCTAATGAATCAGAGGTCGGGGTTAAAACCAATCCGATATCAGTCTTACAATGTGTCGTAATCCGCGCGTGCGACACTCCGTGACGTCATCGCCGTTCTGCGCATGTCCGCCAGCGCGAGTCCCATCCGGCACCACCGTGCAGCAGCCCTCTCTGCAGCGCAGGCCCCCGACTGTCGGCCACCGGCGATTATCGATTCAACGTGGGGGGTCCTCTGTAAGATCTCCCTAACGTTGCTGTTGGTCTTCGGGTGCCCCCGGTCGGTCCTGCAGAGCTGAGTGGCACTCGCTACGGTTACCGGCGTGCAGGCGGGCAGTCGGTCCCCGCAGACAGGATGAGATAGTGCGATAAAGTGGGACTGGCGTTTTTTGACTCTGATGACGTAGGACATTGCTTTTACTTTGGCGGCGCTGCTGTAAAAGTGCATGGTGCGGACTGCGGACGAGTTAATGACATCAGTCACAGCCAGTAATTGAAGGCACCGAGAAACAACATCTTTCTATACCTGATGCTCGACGAAAACGCCAAAAATTTACGTCACATTAAAATCACCAACAATACATCGATACATCGATACATCGGGGCGACCAAAATGCGAGACAAGAAAATGGAGCACAAAAAATGCAGGGCTGGAAAATACGAGACTGTCTCCACTCGGTACTGCTTTATATTGCGTTCCGAGTAGGCCCTATTGGTGTACATACGTTCGTGTGTTTTTATTATTTGCCACCCAGACCAAAATAAACGCTTTTGATTATCTTTTCTGTTTTCGGTTAGTTTCGGTTAGTGGAACGCAACGTCGAGAATGCAATATAAATCTACTTCTAGACGGTGACGTTTCGGTTTTCTGCTATCGCCTACCCGATTTACCTTTTTACACATGTGCCAACTGACGATTTTCATTTTCATTACTCTTGCCTTTCTTTCGCCATCCATCACTGTTGCAGTCTTTTATTCCTGGCTTAAAACGAACCTTGTCGTAAATCTCCCACCCAGTCTCTCGGTATCATTCGAACAGCAGTTGCGCGTTACTGCAATGTTTATTGGATTACGCAGCTCACGTGCTTTTTCTTTGTGTTCTTTTACTCGCTGAGCGAGTAAATAAGCTGGCCACTCGTCAATCGCGTCGAATTTTTTTCGTTTTTTTTTTTATTTTATTTCATTACATTTTATTTTATTTTGTACAATCAGTATATATGACCCACACAAACTCGCAGGCTACAGCTTGCGATAGCTTGAAGGGCTAATTTGTTAAATAAAGATAGTTAAGATGATCAAAACGTTGTGCACTGATAGACTTCAAATGGTTAAACGATTAGTGAACATTGCAAACAATGCAAAAAAGTGAGAAAAAAGTGTAGGGGCACGGTACCAATTCAATTTGATTTAATAGTCCGTCAGCCATCGATACATTGACTAGTTCGACGCCACTTCTGAATTCTGTTTCTCTCTGAACGAAGTTAAGTACAAAGTACTCGTTCAACCTTGTTTTCGGAGCTACGATCAACTTGCGCTTTAAGAAAACACAAAATTCCAGCTTCAAGCACCACTTGATAGATTTGAAACCTGGAACTTTTTGTCTGCATCTGCCATAGACTGTGACTCTGTAGTTGTGTTTAAATCTGAACCAAAGACTCATTTGTTCACCGTTGCTTATGGTTTACCGTCATCCGAACGTTTCCTAGGGTCTCCAAATCAACGGCACCGTGACGTTTGCAATTAATATGATCATTATCATTGTCGTTATTAATATGCGGCCGTGACGCGTCTTGCGCGTTTATTCGTCTGTCCCGTGCAGGTTTTTAACTCAATAACATAAAAACGTAGAAAAGCCAAAATTGGTGTAAACGTTGGGTAAGGCAAGAGTAACAGGTGTGCCAATTTTCGCTACAGAATGTCAAAGGCCAGAGATCACGGTTCAGTTGTGTTATTGTTTGGGTTAGAGATGCGCAGCTTCACGCGGACGGCCGCATAATACGTCGGCACTAAACGAATATATGTTTTTAGTTCTTACATTTCGCACACGCCAAAGTTAGTCCTCATTTCGCCACGCTGCCGACTGCATGTTGGCCCCACGACGCTGATATGTGGCTGCGGTGAAAACGCAGCGTGGCGACTTAGCGCCGACGCGACTGTCAATTGATTGTCGCAACAGCCACACACGACCGCTTCGCCTTTCCTCTCTCTCTCGTCTCCTCACACACCCAGAATTTCTGCTCACGTCGGCAAATATAATTGGCGCCCGAAATGAAATTCGATTTCCGACCAGGAAGAGTCGTGGCGGTCGCCCCACGCACGCTGCACGGAATCAGATTGTCGCCCGGCGCGCCTTGTCGTCCGGTCCGGTCCCAACCGGTCGTTAGACAGATTGTTAGTTGTCTGCGAACGTGGCATCAAAGTTGAAAACGATTTTCTGTCAGTAGGCCTAATCACTTAGCGAACACCGGTTGAGTGATAGTGAACAGGGAAAATACATATAAGAGCTGTGTATGACACGATTTCGTGCCCTCTTTGCAGTTTCGATAGGCATGGCTATTTCTTTATTTTTACTTAAGTCTTATGTGAACTGTTTGTGGGGCCTACAGTGTTAGCGTAGCTTCGGACACGGTAAGAATTAATTATTCATATTATTTACTGACATATTAACTGACACGCACACTCGGGTAACAGCAAATAAATTGAAAAACCTTGACCTTTGTTGACCTTTGTCAGTTTTCGCTTAAAAATGTTTATTTCGTGCAGTAACGTTAGGCCTACGATCGGTAGAAAATAGAAATATATGGAATGTTTAATAATTATGACGTTCGGACGGCTTTTATGCTGAAGTTGTGGCACATTTTCTTCTCAACACCGCACTGTCTTTTGACATTCGGATTTGACCTCATGCGACATCTGTTCAGTTAATTAGATGTGACACGGGCGACATTTCAGTCGAACGCGCGCTTTCTGAGTCGCACTTAAAAGCAGCTATAGGAGACAGACAGACGAATGGACAGATAGACAACCAGACAGAATGCGATCGATTATGCGGTCTTACCGAGAAGGGAAAGTGATCTCTAGAACAGGTAGCACGCAATTATTGTCGCAGTTATTAAGCGAAGTAAAGTACGATTTAAAAAAAACTGCATGGTTGAGCGTAAAACTTGCAACATGAACAGGCCACGACATTTACAGTCTACCGATATCCTACCGTCCTGCGGTATCAGAAAGTTATCACATTCGGGAACATTCGTTCTATCTAATAGCAGACAGCGCAGTTTTGCATTAACGACTACCTGTGTCAAAGAAGAAACGTAAAATTGAACACTAGGCTATCGACAGAATGAAAATCGTTGCAGCGAAATTGGTCATAGTTGATTACGCCTGCTTTGTAGATCGTAGCATCACGTTGCCTACAAATCCATACATGATGAAGTCGACCGTAACGGTCGAGCTGTTGGCATGGCTGCTGTCTGTCTGTCTGTCTGTAACGGGTGTATAATTGCGTCTAAGCACAGCGGAAAAATTATTACACGAATAATTAGCCATGTGTGTTTTACTCGGGCATGCAAAATTTCAGCTATTTAGTGCAAGGGGAACATTTTCAAATTGGAGGTTCAATGGAGGGGGTAGGAAAAATGTGCGTTTTTCAACGAAAAACTGGCCATATCTCGGAAACGGTGAGAGACAGGGCCAAGGTTACTATTAATCACTAATATGAAGTGGCATACGCCCTTTCGAATGAAATAGAAATCATCGACCTTGGATAACCTTGAAGGTCACTGAACACTAGTATGGTCGGCTATCCTAGCGACAGCTGGGCTTTTTGTTATGTTTCACTGCCGTTGTGTTAGTGACGCTCGAGTCATCACAAGTTTTTGGTCATTTCTGCGTGCGTGCGTGCTTTTGCACTCACTTTTGAGTTAAAACTTCGTACTGTTTTTTTTATTCACGACCGTTCTCTGCGCATAGAAATAAAATTGTCACTTAACGTTTAGTCGTTTGAGGATCAATGTCTGGTGCGTAGAGCGACGTGGAACGGCTGCGTGGCGCAGACAGTGCTCTACAGCGAAGATCCAATCAATCTCACCTGTACAGGTGAGAAACGTTTTGACGCTGACGAGCACTGGAAGGCCGGCGTGTCAGGTGATGACGTGCGACGACTCTATCTGGCCGTGTCCAACTGTCGCAGTTCTACCGGTCTCCTGCTGCACTACAGACTCACCGTTCATCGCAATGTCGACTCCACTCCTTGCAGTAATTCCGCAGTACGTCGATGCCCTTACGTCGCCGTCTTGCTGTCGCCGGTACTATTCCTGCTGCTGACGCTGTAACCGTAAGCATGGGAACATTATGATTCTGTCGGCGCTCCGACGACATGCGGGTATGCCGATGAATATCCGTACCGAAAACTGCCGAACACTATTGAAGGCCTACCGAACGTCACGGGGCTGCCATTTAGCGCCCTCGCTCAGGGTGACCCCCTTCGACTTCAATTGCCATACTATGGGAATCTCTTTCTTGTGAATCTCCAAATCCACGGCAGTCATCTTTATCGCCATCGTCATCATTCTTATAACTTACTTCTCATAAAAATGCACGAAATGCTAAAAACAAGAAATTTGAGCTAATGCTCACGAGACGCGCGAAAGCCTATAGCAGTTCTGGTTCACGCAAAGTTAATATACAAATACCAAATTCTCTATCTGGATTGCATAACGATTATAGCGTGGCGCCACCTTGTGAATGATATAAACTTGTGTCGCAGCCCGAAATCGCCAAAAAATCCATAAAACCCCCTATTTTGGCGCTCAAGGTCATTCAAAGTCATTGAATTCGGCGCCAATCGAGAGCCAGCGTACGACGACTTCCTATTAATGATTAATAGTAACCTAGGCTCTATCTCGCACCGTTACTGAGATACAGCGACTTATCGGCCAAAAATCGCAAATTTTGCCCACTCCCCTCTCATTTAGCGCCCTCGTTCAGGGTGACCCCCTTCGAATTTATGGAAAAGTTTTACGGTTCCTGAAACTAGCGTCTTCCAGGCATCCGATGGTGAAGATTTGGTAATCCTAGCTTGCACTGTTTTTGACTGATTCACCTGCGTGACGGACGGACAGACAGACGGACGGACGGACGGACAGAATTGCGATGGCTAAGACGCGCTGAAAGCAGTAACTGCTGCTTTCGCGCGTAAAAATGTTTTAAACAAACAGAAAGGCCAATAACGCGTACAACTTTCCATACACCTAAAATACAGATGCACGGACTAATCAAATAAACATTTTTAAAAGTTATTTGTAGTCCCGGTGCTGATTGCTGAATCGTGATGCAAAGGAGTGATGTTGCAAAAAGTTTCACGCGGCAGGTAGTGTTTACCAGTAGGTTTTGCACTACGGTTCAGTATTAGGCGAACTATGGCAAGAGTTAGCCCGTGGAGTGCTGCTCAGCCAAACTTGTCGATGGACAAGCACGTGGCCTTACCCAGTGCCGAGTGCTTTTTCCAGCTGCGAAAACTACATATATGCTACAGATAAAACATCTCTAAGCCTATTGCAGATTGGAGTCAAATCGAGAATCAGTGCGAGGTTAGCATAGATTTTAATTTTTTATGTGTGATGGCCCACTCGAGTACATTTTGCGTGAACTATGCTTTCGAGTAGCTTATTTCATGTAGTACAGTGCGCCTACAGGCGTATTAATTAGGCCGACTAAAATTAATGTTCGGCCTATTTCCGGTTTTTAGCCGACAGTACTATAGTAAAGGTCGAGCTATTGGCATGGTTGTCATCTGTCCGTCTGCCCGTCTGCCTGTAACGGATGTATTGTGGTTAACGGGATGGGGCGTAGGGGAAAGGTTTTTTTACATGGGTGTGAAACTCGGGCGTGCAAAATTTTAACCATCTACTCCAAGGGGAACATTTTAAAATTGGGGTTGAATGGACGGCGGTAGGAAAAAATGGGCGTTTTTCAACGGAAATCTGGCTATATCTTGGAAACGGTGATAGATACGGCCTAGGTTACTATTAATCACTAATAGGATGTCGCATATTAGCTTTCAAATGACATGAAAATCATTCACCTTGAATGATCTTGAAGGTCAGTACAGCAACAGAAACTTACTATGCTGTAGCGTGTCTTCCCGAGCAAGGCGTTTTTATTGTGAAAAATATTTGCAAAACTTGCGTCCGATATTCTTTTTGTTCATTTACTCTGTAGCTATTTATATCGCTTGTCGAAATGACAACGTGTGATGTCTGTTATACTAGCGTTCACTGTAGCTTTCGAGACAGCGTTCCGTCAACATGGCGTGCATGAAACTATATCATCTCTGACAAATCGCTTTCTCTTTGTGACTAGAATTCGGACACTGGGCTTTGGAAATAGGCGGTACGGTCGGCTTTTCCTAGCGACAGCTGGGCTTCTCGTAAAAATTCCGACATTGATACGACTGGTTAGCCACATCATGGTGCCCATGTATATGAATTAACCAACATGTCGTGTATTCTGTTGGTCTGCGAAACAACGCGCTGTTCTTGTATTGCACGTCAGAGGGCATTATAGACTGCATTTTAACACTGAAGACGTAATAAGCATTTTACATAGTATCCAGTAAGTAAATCGATTTGACTCGATTCGTTCACTGCAGTCCGGTTTTCCGAGCTGACTTTATACTTTTTTTTATTAAATTAAACGTACTCAAAGACAAGAAACCGAATAACTGTAAGTTGTTTATCATTTTCTTGCTTCTTTTTGCAACACGAAAAAAAGTGTTCGGGTGACAAATGTTTCATGAGTCGTGACTCGTTGTTTGTAGTTTGTACCCACACCCACCTCTCAAGCAGCTGCTGCCGCCGCTGTACAAACCTAGCCGTCCGCTAGCAATCCAATAACTCATATCGATCTTAGCAAGGATCGAACTCGGGTCATCCGGTCACAATCAGTCACACGATCAATCAGTCGAAATTGTTAAACTGGCTTGATAGCAAAGCCACTACAAGGTTCGTTATAGTTAAGCAATAATAGATCAAGTCACATTATGAAATGTGGATGCGAGTTTTAAAATATTACAGTCCGTCCCTCAGGTAATGAAGGACTTCAAAAAAATGAGCGAGATGAAAAATTATCAAAAATGTTTGAAAATATGCAAATATGGTTTGGTGTTATTTTTTGTTTATTTTTGAAGTTATTGGCGGTGTGATGTAATGGCTTTACGAAAATTTGATTCCAAGCATACGAAAAAAATATTTTTATTGACTTATGTTCACCACTTAAACGCTATTTGTTAAGGTTGAGCGTCGTAAAACACGCAGTGCAAGCTACATAAATGTCGTGTGTTTACAGGTTAATGACAGTGAATCGTATGCTCAAACTGTGCATCGTGTTATGAACCCTATAGTTACAGTATTATACGGTATACTTTTATACTGCATATCATTGTCTCGATGTGGTCTCGGCCATAAACTGCATTGAGTTCGTCGCTCGCGTCTTGTGTTCAAGATTCATAGACTTTATACGGCGTCGTGAATACGCAGAAAACACTCAGATAGGCCTAGTTCAAACCTCTCTCAAGATTGGCCATGCATGATGAATGTCGATGTCAGCGGTTCTTCCATATTCGGCTTTATAATGGACAGCCACAGTGCCGTTGTAAATCCCGAACGTGGCTGTCCGATGTCTATATTTTCCGTAGTTTACTTGCTCCAAAACTCAAGGGGATTGACGCCTCTGGCTGTCGGTGCATATACATGCAGGAGTCTATGTTTTTGGTCTTGTGGCTATAAATGTTTGCCGGACTGCAACATCGACATAACATAATTAGCAGCTATAGCAGCTGGGCATTGGCTGAAGGCGTGGAGGCGACATGACCTGAATTTGTCATTATCGATGCTTTTCATTTCCTTGCAGTATTCTTACTCATGCTGTTATCATCAACCGGTTGTCATTGTTAAGTTATCGTGCACTCGTCCTAAAAGGTCGTATTACGGTTCTTGCTCGTCCGTTCGTTTGTCCGTCCCGTATACGGGTTTCTTTCTCGAGCACAAAAGGATCCAGAAAAAAAACCAAAATTATTGTCAACGTTTGCGACAAAAAGAGTATATAACAGGCGTGCCAGTTTTGAGCTTAGAAAGTCGGTCAGGCGGACGGCCGCATCGCACAATATGTCGGCATTGGGCTGACAAAGTTTTCTAGTTTGTTGTACTGTGCCACTTGATTGTTCTTGTTCATTGCGCATAATGTTTACTTATGGTATTTGATTTATTTCTTATAACTTAAATAGTAGACGTAACGGGTTTTGTTGTAGTAATATGCAGTGCACTGTTTAGTTGGCTGTTGCTAGAAACATGGGTCGGTTGTTAATTTTGCTTTTGTTGTTCCGGAAACATACGTGGTATTATAAAAAGATTATATTCATGTAAGCAAATATGAAAAAAACTGTTTGTTGCATCAAAAGTTTGTAGTGCACAGGCAATCAATGGGGTTACGGACAAAATTGTTTTGAATTTACTGCGTTCTAGCTTCTTACTAAAGTAGTAACAGAATTAAACGCTAAAGTTTTGCGACAAGTAGGATGTGTTCAAAATTTTAAAAAGTCATTTAGCATATTTGCATCGCAAGACCGAAAAGTAAATAAATACCTTCGTATTCACTCAGAGGCGTTGCTTTGAATGAATGAAAGAAAGACTAAAACACAACGTAAAAGAACATGCCTACAAGAAAAGTCTTGAGGGGTACGTATGCGAAGTCACTCACTAACAGGGCATTGAAACTAAAGGAATAAAACGACAGATAATGGATTTTGCCTGTTGGGGTTAAAAAATAAAATACTAGAAGAAAAGGCAATAAAAGAAAAAGGGAGCTGAAAAACCTGAGCTGAAAAAAGTTTAAGCGTCCTATATACCACATTTTAGGTGAATCGACGTCGTCAGGTACAACATGGAAAACTTGCGGCTCGATTTCATGGACGTGGAGAATAAAGCCGGGAGACGGAGAACCCGTGTGGCTGACCCCTCGCCCGAGAAATCCACAGCCTAAAGGAAAGAGAGAGATACCACATTTTTAGACTAAGCGCAGGCGCCTGTGCAACATTGGCAGAGTCAGTATTGAGAGAATGAGTTCGCAAATGCTGGCGAGCAACTACGCCAGTAAGACTACAGTGACTGAACATTGAACAGTTGAGCGGTCGTGAAGACTAAAAGCCGGCTGGCATAATGTGACTGTCACAGTAAATGGAATAGACCGGCACCAACAAGACATTGCAGCGCGAACTACGTTCTCTCTCTTTCTGCCTCTCCCGTCAATCATTTTCCCCGCAGGGCCCGGCCCGGTCCGCTGTAGCGTGTGGATTTCGGTTCCGATTTCATTTCGCGGAGCTGTTTGCCTCGAAGCGCTCATTACCGGCGCCATGTAATGTGCCCACAGTCCGCAGCCGTCCGAACGACATTTGCTATTGCCATTTCCAGCTAGCATACCACAGCGCACATCTGCGCTAGTGGAGATGCACGGAATGGACGCCGTCTAAATCGCGATTTCTGTATTATTTTAACTAAACATTAAACATTGTCAGTAACGAAACCATTCGATTCGTCAATAGCGCTTTACTATAAAAGGTCAATACCGTGCGTCTATCTGGCACCGTTACCGAGATATGGCACCTCAAAGATAATGGGGTCACGAGTTTGACCTTTTGGGGTCACGTGACGTCATCGGTCACGTGACCATCCGACTCCCGGGGGTCGACTTCCTATCCGTTGTCTATAGTGACCATGCGTCTATCTTGCACAGTTACGGAGATATGGTGCCTCAAATATTGGACGCACGGACGTGGACACGGAAAGAAAGACGGAAGAAGGAAAAGAGAAAGGGGGAGGGGAATGGAAGGAAAAAGAAAAGTGAAAGGAAAAAACGGGAAAGGGAAAGGAGAAAAAAATGGAAGGTAAAGGGAAGGGAAGGGAAATGGAAAAGGAAGGGAAAGGAAAAAAGGGAAAGGGGAAAGTGAATGGGAATTAGTTAAACAGTACAACAAAATAATTTCGCATAAGGAACTGTTTGCTCTTTGCTGTATGCTGAAAGAGGAAAACGACCTACGAGGCTTGCCCTTTGTGAATGTGGCGGCAACCCATCCACCGGTACAGAGATTGCTAATGAGTGATGAACGTCGGCACTTCCTGGCTCAGCACACGCAGTACCACAAAGTGATATTAATTTTGCATGACGGAGTTTTTTGGACTCGACTGTTTCCAGAAGTCAGTTTCATGCAGCAAATGCAACGTCTAGTATGGTATATAGGCAGTAGACACGTTTGACGAACTCACTCCACTGATAAATGTATACAGCAGGAGAGTAAATGGGTGTAGATGGACTGAGTGATGATCGATTCACACGACGCCGACTTAACTCAACTCCACTGTTGAGTCTCGTCGGCGTCGTAGGTGTCAATTGGCCATAAGAGTTTTAACGTAAATGCCCCGACAAACCGGTATCGTCGCGATTTCTGCATTAGACGCATCCCTACTACGGCGACTGTATAGGCAACTGCAATCAAATCTTTATGGCTGCACAATCATACTTATTGTCTAACGTAATCGACAAAATAATTAGCGAGATGGTCAGCCAGTGCGTGATGGCAATATTAGAAGTACGCTGTAACGACCGCATTAAAACAGCACGCCGACATGAAAATTGCAATGCTTTTACCATAACTGGCGGATTGACCCATAACTAGTAAAAGACGTATAACAAAACATCATGCACGGGAAGCTCCGACTGTCCCCCAAAACGGACTTAATATAGGCCTACCACTGTAAAGAAAAACCAACGCAGTATCAGGGTAACATCGGTCTGCTGAACAGCCATAATGTGTACTGAAACTGCAAGAATGGTGCAGGAACATTATTGACAGCAGTAAGTAAAGTGCATGATAAATTATATGTTATCTTTTGTTATTTCAAGTCTTGAGGCAGACCTAGCAACACGATAGAAGTACAAATTGCATATAAAATAACTAGGCTATCCAGCACAAACGAACAACATAAACTGAGTCTGAACATATTTCCAAAGTCACTGTCTACCACAACGAACACAAGTCTTGTGAAAGAGAGAAGCGAGTGCCTGGTTCCAGCACTCAGCAGCACGTTGCCTAGAGCTGAGCAGTGGTAATTTACTGGGACCAAATCCGATTTTGTATCGATCAAAGTGCGATTTTTTAATCATAATAACGTACTTGTTTTAAGGTAGGCCTATATGGTCAAATAACGCAATGCAATCTGCATGTGTGTTTCCAAATTCATTTTATTGCATTTATATATATGCTACCTTTTGAGTTTCGAATTTTCGTTAAAATATTTAACTTGGACTACAGATCACACATCGCACACATGCATATAAGGCGCAGAACGCCCAACGGTAAAAGCGAAAACGGGACTTCTTTGCAGCAGTAAAACAATACTGGCCAGATGTGCCACCGGAGTGACCTTGCCGAACTCCTCGGAATCCTCACGGGAGACGAACCCGCGGGTCGCTAGAGCCATTCAATTCCTGGATCTGTCTTTCGTCCAGATTAATCGAAACCGCACTGCCGCCGTAAACCAAAACGAATCAGACCCTAATAATATTTCGGCCGACAGCCCAGCCTTAGCGGCGACCAAGCCGACAGGACTGCGGAATAATACGTCTCACTTGGCACGATCGTTAAATATTTATACGGCCATGCGTCGGCTGGACATCTGGTGGCCGGCGCGTCGCGTCCCCTGCAGGAACCCTCATCAGACAAAGATGATGGATTGTGCGCGCCGTCCGCCCGCCCGCCGGCCGCACTGAAAAACCTAGCGCAGTTGTAAAATAATAATGACGTAAAGCTGCTGTAACCCTGTAAGGGTTTCGTCAGATGCACTGCACGTACGCAGATCGACTCCGCATCTAATAGTCTAGCACCGCCATCAACCGGAGCGGCGCCTACTTATAGGCGACGACACAAGAGAGACGCAAACATCTATCGACTGACAATTAAGGACTTTCATCAGTGTTGACTATTCTCGATTGTTTTTTTACTTGTTGTGGATCATCTGTGCATCCTCAAATGAAACGTTATAAGTGCCGGCCCATTTTGACCTTTCTGAGTTTGACCCAAAAAACACCGCTTCAACTGGTCCTTTAACGTGTGCAGTACTTGAAAATGCTTGTGTTACTGAAAATCTTACATCTACGAACAAGCAACAGTAGACGAACAAGACAAGAAGAGAGTTTATTTCGTTATAACAAAACAAATACGAACACATACAAAATAGAATAATCTACTAAGGCAGGCTGACAGAAAAAACACATGAAAGCTGGTCACACTTTGTAACAGTTCAAACTGTAATACGAAAACATAAAACACGTGTAGCAAAAAACACATGGTCATCTAATCATCTAAAATATTTTAGTGCAAAAATTGCAATAGTAGCAGTAGACTATTAGTGGTAGTCACAACGTAATAATAATAGGCACAGGATATTTGACCGGCAGCCGGTCAAATATCCTATAGGCTATATGACCGGTCAAATTTTGTCACAGGTCAAACGCGCCTAGTCATGACCGGTCAAACATCCGGCCATGTAGTCAAATATCCTGCGAGGGCCGGATATATTTGACCGGTCACCGCCTTGAACAGCCTTAGCCGGTACATACGACCACCAAAATGGTCATAGGTACCGGCTAAGGCCGTTCGTGTCCGTGCGGCGACGACGAGGGCCTCGGGCGCTCGCCGTCGCCGCACGGACACGGCGGCACCGGAGCAACCACAGGCAGCAACTGCCCGACCTCGGCCGAAGCCTCACGGGTCGACAGTCCGTTTGGCAAGTTTTTGCCATTGCCTGCAGCAACCTCTAATATACCACCCATACTCTAGATTAATAATGATGTTCACTATTGTTCGTATACATCTTTGAAACACACTAACCCGAACCCAAACCCTAACCCTAATTCTAAGCCCTAAACACTACACCATAATATTAACGCAAATTCTAGTCATTAGCGCGTACACTATCTATAATGTCATTCGCTAGGTGGCGACTGCGATTTTTCGTTTTGACCGGTCAAATAGCCTACAAACTAGTATTTGGCCGGTTGCCGGTCAAATTGTCACCGCGATAATAATAATTTAGTCATGTTGACAATAATAATAGAAATACTATGTTATCCGACGTCGGCGACCATGCGATGTCTTCCGAAGCAACAGTTGCGACGTTGAAGTAGTCAAAAAGAACAAGAAGAAAGTTTACTTTGTCATAACAAAACAAATATGAACACATACGAAATATAATAATCTACTAAGGCAGGCTGATATAAAAGGCACAAACTTACGTTATGCTTCCACAATGCACGCAAAATATTATTATTACTACTACTACTAATAATAATAATATCAGTAATCAAACTTTTGCCATATCTGAACACATCCTAGATCTCAAAAAAGACTGCAAAAATTCCCCATAAATGTATAAGTAACAGCTGCTTTGCTCGCAACAGACTACACCGAGAATATTAGAGTACCGTACATCGGCGTTAATAACTACCTATACGCCGCCTTACGCTACAGAGCGTAAAATCCTGTAAGCTACATAATATCTTATCACGCGCTCTAATAGGCCTATACGGCAAAAGGTAAAAAATAAAAGTGTCAATTTGTATAGCGCATCTCGCGTACACGCTTCTAATGCGCTTTTCGTCACTAACCAGAGCCGCCGGCCACACGGCCACCGCGTGTAGCCTGCAGACACAGGCTAGCGCAGCGGCCGGCTAGGCAGCCCCAGTCAGCTGTACTAAGGTCACCACCTTCCGTAACCCATAGAAATGAGTTACTACTCATTTAACCGACTCCGGAGGGATGGCAGACTGAGTTGGCCTTGTTCGTTGACCGACAAAGTGGTCAAACAGCCATCCATCTGTCTAGCGCAGGATAGAGAAAGATCGCCGGTGAGGACCAACTATGCTACACCACCAACTTACGGTGTTCGTAAGAAGTTACAGCAAGGCACACAATAGGACGATGACGTCCATGATAATCACGAAAGTGCTGCTCATCGGAGGTCAAATCAGGACTTGATCATGCGAACTTGACTCACATTTCAATATACTGCGGCCCACCCAATCATATTTTGCGCCAAGCCCTTGGCCCCATACATCACCCCCAAGAAATACAGTTTCAGTACCCAGTAGAGTCAGTTGAAAAAATTATATGTGATAGACACAACCGTTTAGCCTAAAACTAAATAAAACTATGGAATAGGGATATATTGTCCACTTCGGTTATACTAGCAACATATCAACTACATGTATACTAACCAATTCAAAGTAACTTTGCGGCCCACCAACACAAAGCTTGGGGGCATAACCAACTAGTGGATGACTGTCCCTTGCACTAGTGGCGCCATAATAGCAACGATAATCACGAGCAACGCAGTTGCTGAGAACAAATCTGCCAGCAGCAGTCAATGAAAAAAACATAGTTCATTCAATAAACGATTAATAACATAGCCTCTATAACAAGAAGGTCTCGGAGAACACAAACCTCCGCCGTGACTAGCGCTGCCACCTGGTGAATAAAACTGTTTTAATACAACATTCTATGCATACTGCTTAAAATTTTTCCGGATCAGGATTTTTGGCATCCTCACCCCTCCAAAAATTTCCTAAAAGTGCTTTCACAATTTCTGTGCAATGTAGCGGGCGAACAGACAAACAGACATAGTAACGAGTGAAAACATAACTTTCCTTCGGCGGATGTAATCATTATCTATAACGATTAATATATACACACGGTAAAAGATTGCTAGCGCCAGGACTAGATCATAAGTCAAAGTCGAAGTCAGCAAGTGCACTGCTGCTAACGCCATAACACACTGATAACGTTACTAATCACTGTAATACTGTAATCAATACACCAGTATACCAGTACCTCTATTTAATTATACAAATACGTTCTGCTAGCTTCTGAGAACTGTAAAGCACATCTTTCGACATAAACATGACCTTAAAGGTGGCACTGGCTGACCTTGAAGGTCGGCATATTTGTAAGCGTAGCCTGCGTCTCAACGAAAAGCAAAAGGCTTCATAGTCTTGCCAGTTGCCGATACGGAGTCAAATGGTCAAATGTGAATATCATAAATACCTGTCAATAGTATGTTAGGGTTCAGATGAGTTCATAAGACGCTCTACGTAAGTACACCATTTTGTTTTATGCTGTCTTCTTTTTTCTTCAACTCCAACGTCTCTTGGCCGATCACCGCGAAACGTTGCCGCATAATCGAAAATAAGAGTAATTTTGCAGATTGACTTCCATAATTTGAGCCTCTTTCCCCATGAAATTTGGAGTAGAGAGTCAAAATTCCGTGCGCGACATCAGACAACTTCGAATTTTCACTGCGAATATCTCCTAAACAGAAAAAAAACTAACGACAATCGAAAAAAAGCGTTGCAAACAACAATCTGTCGCGCGTTTGGCGACATAATCTGGTAATCTGACTAAAGTCTAGAAACGAAGAGAAAAAGACCACATACACCGTGTCCCAAAAAAAACTAAGCAGATTTGTTTTTCTCAGAACTGCGTCAAATTTCCACCAATTTTGATAATTTTTGGCAGAAAGATGGCAAACGATCCAAATATATGCGAGGTGCACTCATTTTCCACCTCACCTAATTTGCGTCATCACCTTACCGTGTTAAACGCAAATGTTCCAAATTGCTAC
>Ga0209367_1006844_pt1 | contig 15724 bp, 6 predicted proteins | sample WorMetLIZISLAND2_FD_187412 | JGI IMG/M metagenome (GOLD analysis project Ga0209367, IMG submission 187412) | Marine gutless worms symbiont microbial communities from Max Planck institute for Marine Microbiology, Germany - Olavius geniculatus... ... | reverse complement strand
TTTTTGCGTATATTTCACCCATTTGCCGGGAAGCCCCCCTTGGAGGGATTTACATGAAATTTTGCATGAGGGGTCATCTCGCCGACGTAATCAACCGTGCCAAATTTTATCTCAATCAGATCAGGGGTTTTGATTCTGTGGGGGTCGAATTTTTGGCTTTCCCATAAGAAAGAGAAGTCGCCGTTAACACAGGGCTTGAACTATCGTTCAGCCTGTGATGAACGTGTTTCGTGTTTTAATTAAACTGTTGAGACAAGAGAAAAGGTATGGTGCGAAAAAGTTTATCGCGTACGGTTTGACAGTTAGGCCAACATGTCCCTGCGGTAGCTTAATTAATACCGGACTCTTTACTTTTTGCGGTGACCTCACAAAACCGACGTCACTGTTGTTTGTTAGCAGATTTAATAAAAATTTGCCATTTTCATTGCCAATGGATGATCCATTGTTGACGTAAAATTTTATAAAAATCAGATGTTGTTTATTGGAGATACGCAAATATACAGACTACAGATGCGTTTATATTATGATAATCAATAATTAATAACTTCGCTAATAATAACCTTTAATCGCAATAAAATGCAGCATACAATAAAAAAGTACAATACAGTGCAGAAGCTAATTACTAAAAAACCTAAGCTAAAAGACAATATTAAAAAAAAAACAGAGAATACCATGTGTCTGTCACAGCATACTTCTGAACAAACTTGTGAAGCCTGCGAGCAATGCATAAATCAACACTCGGCAGATCAATAACTGTTCTGATAAACTTAGTGTTTTCTACACTAGAACAGCCAAAAATTCTATATGCAGCTCTGTCGAGCACATGGTTCAACATATCTATCTCAGACTTTGTAAGAGGCAAAACATCAATGAATAATTCTTTTGAACAAAATTTTGTGGACGCTTCAGCAATTTATTGGGGATTAAGTGCGCAAAATTTTATTTAAATTCGTTCAGATTTGACATTTCTATTGTACGATGTCTATGGGGTTACTTTTTTCCGGACACAGTGTAGTGTAGTGTCAGTACCCGCTACTTGAAGTTATGACGAAAATATAAATTAAATGTAGGCTATTAGTTACATGGACCGTTTCCCATACACGAAACATTTTGAAAACTAACGGTCGTAACTTTGACAAACTGAACTTCAAACTTGCAGTAAAATTTCCAATTCTGAGTACGCTTAGGGCTATATCAGTTGATATGCTCAATATAGACCTAAGCAGTATGAGCAGTATGAGCGTGTGTTATCTCAGTACTTGTATCTTCAGCTAATCAAAGACACTGCGTAGCCTACTACGTGATTGGAAGGGTCAAATTAGAATAGGCCCTACTGCGCATGCTGTGCGTTCGCGGCAACCTGACACCCCTATCTGTTGCACTCACAATCGGACGTGCCACACAGCAAGTCCTAGCAGTGCAGATCAGAGGCGTGTGGACAACGGATGTCAGAATCCGCAGCTGATCCGCCAAGGCCAGCAGCGACACGCTCGGTGTCACATGGCGTCACGAGCCACAGCTAATCAGACACGAACTGTTGGAGGAATTTTCTGCTCTTAATATGCCCAGTTACCAAAGATGACTGATAGGCAGATAGTCCGAGAGTCAGAGAATCAGGGAATGGTTGACCTCTGACATTATACAGTAGTCAGTACGAGACGTGCATACTACACAGAAGAAGAAATGCGTTTTCAGTCTGTTGTGGAAACGGGTACCCGTGGAAACTCCACGGAAAGCTGGCATCACGAATGTTATTCGGTGTGGGGGTGGGTTGCAGACTATTGCAGTGGTAAGATCACAGAGTGAGCTAAAAAGAGACACCCTCTTAATTTCAGTCCGTCTCTTGTTATAGCTGCATTATAAGTGTATTTGCAGTTTTTGCTAAAGAGGGCCTACTCAAGTTTTATTTTTGGCCGACCGTTAGATCAAGCCTTGGGTACGATGTGTCGTCTGCCTGTCTGTCTGGCTAACGCATATATTGTAGCTAAACCGTACGTCGTAGGGGGTCTGCGATGATATCGTTGGATAAAGCGATGACGAGTCCCTATAAGCTGTCAATAGTGACCATGACTATCCGCAGCGATTTGGCCGCAAATTTAAATGCAAAGTTTCTGCCTGCAGCCGTCATTCACGTGCGCCGAATTATCTATATGCCTACGTGTGTCATGTCGACCTACCAGTGCATGGAGATTGACGAAGTCGGTCATTGAAACAAATGTACACAGTCTTTAGTTGAATGTAGACCTATGTCTTCATTGTGTGCCATAGATCACTTCATCAACCTCAGTCTGCCAATCAATCTATTGACACTGCATGCAAAGCCTAGATCGATATAAGTTTACCACCCATCACGTGAACTAATAGTGCGCAGCAATGCGGTACGCCGTTTGTGCGTCATCTCTCAGTGCTGTAGAAATTGACTTTGCTGATCGACATTAATCCGTTAGTTAAGTCGTGAGCTGTTTAGTTTAGTCGATACGAATCCTCCCGGTCGATAAAAACCAATCACTGAAGTGGAATCGTGGACGGAACTTTGGCTGATCCGGTCTACCTCTCGGCCGGGATACGTCAGGCCGAGCGACCTATAAATAGCACGCGGCGGTGATCCGGCGAGGGAGAGGCATGGCATAGTAATGCCGGGGGTGGGCGTTGGAGCGGTGAAACTCATCAGCATCACTGTACCCACCCAGGCGCCGCAGCTGCCAGCCAGTCTACTCTCTGATAAAACCAAGAAGCGGCCACGGCGGGAAGAGCGGCAGCGGTTAATGGCCTAGTAGCAACGGTGGATTGGCGTATGCAACTGCAGCATCAGCATCAGCAGCCCACGCGGGAGTGAAAGTGAACCTATAGTGTGACGTAGAGACGAGAGGGAGAGAGGAATAGCCAGACTCCGCAGTCAGTCACAGACTATGACGCAGCAACGAACAGGAAGCAGCGCAACATCCTGAACAACCTCGTCCGATTCTTCCTCGCAGAAACTTCAACGGGATCAGCGTCGTCAGTGGCGTCAGCGTTCACACGACGTTGTCGACCCGTGGACCCGTTGTTCCAGCGTCGTCGGCGTCCTCGGCGCGGGATACGATGGTACTCGGCATGGAAACGTCATCGCAAGGTACGTAATCTTTACCTATACCTGCGTACGCGCTCTGCCAACTTTATTATAGAAGACCTACGTTTATTTCATCACAAGGGTAGAACACGGACAGAGAAAAAAAGAAAAAAGAAAGTCTTTGTTGCTTTTTTCACGTCGTGTACAAATGTTTCTACACTTACAATAATAGCAGTAGGCTAAATGAGGACAACTTGAAATGCAAATTTTGACTGTGATCAGGTCGTAATATTCGTACTCTTCTCTTGCAGAAGATAGCAGTGTTTTGGATCGATCGCTAATGTAAAGTCATTGAAAGCCCAAAACGATATAGACCAATCTTGCCTTGTATGTAGGACTAGGTCTACTGTGCTTTGCGGAGTCGCGCCATCAGTTCTGGCATGAACACGTGACCAATAACTGCACGTCATTATCTGTGGTACATTATCATTATCATTCAATCTATCGCCAGTTCGCTACTGTAAGTTAAATACCAAGCGCCATTCTGTTTTGTCGGTCGCTGTGTTGGTCTCTGTATCTATGACAGCAGAATACTACATAGTTCGTCAGTTCGTTAAACTTCGTTTCACAGAATTCTATCGAATTTGGTCAGAAATTTGGGAACACAAAAATTAGAAAAGATGCAAACTTGTCCTGGTATACCTTTAATCATGCGCATGTTCTAAGATATCGTTGATTATCAAAATGTAACGTGAAGAAAGACGACTGAAAAGCAGAAAACTGTACCAAATTTTTTATGCGGAATTTTTGGGAAACTGTTCACTGTTCAGCGAACTGTTTATAGAAACTGAAAAGACCTGCCAAGAATTTGCTTTATTTGAAGTGTTCACTGTTCAGTATTCAGCAAACGTGTAAAAAGTTAAAGCAAATATCTGAAAGTTATTGTGATAGTTAATGTAGTCAAAAGTAAGTTAAGGGAGCGCATTTCATGTGATTTGTCTTTTGTCTTATCAATATTGTTGCTATACCATGTGAATAAATAAGGGCTTATTGAACAAAAATTTACAACGCGGCGGACTTTGTAAAATTCTCGTGCTTGCTATATTTACTTTTTTGACTCTTATCATCGTTATTGATATAATATTATTAATATAATTTTCGACGAGTATAGGTAATGTTATGGGGTCTGTCAGCTTGATGCAAGAGACAATGTTCTAAAGGGATTTGGATGAAATTTTTGAAGGGGTTGGAAAGGGCTCAATAAGTAGGAGATCAGATTTTGGTGGCAACATTTTTACGATTTTAAAACATTTTTTGTTTAAAAACAATGTATGTCAGCGTTGAGTTAAAGAAACTTGACTATCTTTTGCTTGAAGTATACAATGATCAAATCTATTGTTTCAGTTAAAAAAATTGATCATAAATTTTTGAAATTACTGTCGTGTTTACGCCGAGAATTCACCGTTTGTGAAATTTTTTAAAACGTTGCAACAGACGTTTTTTTGTGAGAAATAGCAAGGAAACACGTTTAAAACATTTATCACAACTGTACGTGATTCTGAACAGTTGATGAAGGGCTTCCACTTTCAGTGCTCGCCTGGTGTCGTGACGAATCACTTTGCACGAACGTCTTGTCCATGCGCTGCATTAAGTCTTCTCGGCACACACGTTTCCACGGCTTCCTGCCCGTCACGCCGTGTGGACGCAGTGAATTAGTGTCTGTCTGCCGCCAGAAAACACACCTAGACACTAGCGACGTGGCTTTGGGCAGTGAGTGGGGCAATTACTAATAACTTGAGCCAGTGGGAAAATGTCTTTATCAGCAAAACTGTCTTTTAAAAATACGTAATTTGGGGCTAGAAATACCCTACTTTGGGTGAATTTTGACAAAATTAAAATTCTAATTATGCACCCATAGTTTCTTGATTTTCCTCTGTGAGGCTCTGTCCTAAATTTGCAGCTGTCTGTGGAGAAAAAAAATTGCAACTTCTTTTTCAGCTCCCAACTTTTCTTAAACCCACCCATTTTGAATTCCGTTTATCATGTTCCCGTATGCACGGAATGGATTAGTGTCACTATGTCTGGGGTGAGAAAACACATCTAGACATTGAGTAGACCTATTTTATTCGCTGCTGACATCCTGTCAGGCGTGTGTACAAAACGTGCACGCTCAGTGTACACGTCGACCTGTGTATCTAGCACTCGAGCGTTCACAAATTGGTGGACATTATGTTCTCGGGTCGGTATAATGTACACTCGACACGGTAGGCCTACGGCTTAGTAACATTGTTTACTAATCGCTGCGGTTTGTATTTGCCCGTGTAAACTATGTATAACCCGTGACATCCCCGCGGGACGATCTGCGTAAAACACTGCACTCCGATTCACGTGATCAGCAGCGCGAGCTATTTCGACTTCTGCTTAAGAGTAATTCTCACTTAAAATCATTATTTACTATTAGTGGTGGAAAATTAAACAAATAAAGGAGAAAACAAAACTATTCGAAATAGTAGATATACATATGTGTGAACTAAGTCAACGACAAGTTAACCATTAATCGTAGCCAACTAACTGCTTGGCGTTCGTAATAATTTTTGCACGTTGCAAAAATGTTTTGTGTTTTGTATTAGATGTGACCACGACCTAATTGCTCGCTCTGGTCGGTATATGGTGCTTTATGAATATGTGCATTATTGTTAAGCCTGTTATTTTTACAGAGTTATTATTGTTTTTTTACTCACATCTGTGAACTGACTGCAGCAATAGATGTAGACCTATTTCAACATGTGCCTTGAATGGCATACTGTAACAAATGGTCCATAATTTGAATAAATTCAATAACTAACTGGCTAACAGGCCATATTTTGACTGAGTACAATGCAAATATAGTCCTATCGAGAAATATGGCATTAACTTAATAAAACGCACACAGCTTGGCAATGCAGCACGGCTTTCCATCATGCTTCTTGCTGTACCCCCTAAACAATGAGCTTGGACGCCGGCTAATAAAGCGTAGGCCTACGTGAATGACAGTACAGCGACTCGGGCCATAAACCATCGGCCGACAAGCGCCAGACTGTGATTGCAATATCAACGCCGCCGTGTCCATTCCGGATATTATACTGACCACGCCAGTCTTCCACGAACAAAGGTCATTTCCGCCGTTTGCTCCCTCTGAGTAATCCATTTTGGGTCTACTCTAGTATTGGGAGCAGTCTGTGCGTCTGTCCGGCCGTGTGCCGGGAATGCCCAAAGCGCATCAGCAACGCGTGTCTGTTCGGCACAAACGCATCGTTCACGCAGCGACTTGGGGGCCAGAACTGATGATAGCTGGGCGTCACGACCGGTTTCCGAGAGTGATGGGCCGATATTTCGACATGTCGTTTCACCGCTTGTCGATTATTGAATCTCTAAGAGGTGTACGGAGCGACAGAACTGAAGTGAACTAAACTTCTAGTTCAGTTTTGTCGATTTTTGCTGTGATCGAATTAAATACGCAATTCTTTACACCTGAGATTAAGGGCGGACGCTACTTGACTTCTCAGTGTAGCGACGCGTCACGCTAAAAAGCGACAAAACTGAACGAAATTTTTTGCTTTGATTTTTGCTGTTTTTTAGTCGAATTTTGTCCAAATTTTTGGTATTTGATTTTATGACAATAAATTTATTTACTGTTTTCAGAATACCTCCGGGCGGGTAAAGGAAGTTGGTGCAACGAAAAAAATATGTGTGATGTAACAATGTCTGCTGCAGCCAATTTTGTCTTTGAATAAGATCGGTTAGTTGTCATGGCAACAGGGGTCGTCATGGGACAAATTTAAATGACACCATCAGATAGCCCGGGCCCGAAAATACGGGGTAGGTGCAAACAGCGCGCAATTATCTTTTACGGGGACCGAGTTATGCCGCTTTGAAATCCCCATAGGCTGTAATGCAAATGTTCATTTTTTTACATTGGGGCGTAAAAGGGGCAAATTTTTAAAAAAAATTAATCGAAAACATATAAGGAATGTGTCCGACGTTAGGACGCTTCGTTCGAGCCATTAACGGCGTCGGTCGGTCCAACGGGCTGGTCTGTAGCCGTGCGCAAGGAAAAAAAGAAAAAATAGATGCCTAACGGCGAATTTCGCGCATGTGCAGCCACGCCCCTTTGAACCGATTGTAACCAAATTTTGCATATGTGGTCGGGTGGGCGATGTGATCATGATGCCAAGTTTTGTGGAAATCGGTTAAAGGATTTCGGGGTTACAGGACCCCCTCACCCAAACGCCATTTAACGTTTAAACAGTAGTAGGCTTATGGCCTGGAACCCACAACGTTTATGAATAGGTCTATGTTCTACAACAGACAGCCAAAAACAAAACCCACTCACATAGAGTATACAATAACATGAGAAAAATCAGAAAATGCATCCAACGAAAGACGCAAGGTGCGGGGTATAAGTATGGTAGATTTCGGGGTATATTGGGTGAAGGGAGTCTGTGGGAATTCTGTGTGAATTTTATGGAAATTTCCACATATTTTTCTGTGGGTATGGGATGGGTATGGGAATTGAAATCCAATTCCCACGGAAGCCCTGTCATTCAGACAGTGATACCCGCGGTGTATTTTTTGTTTGCAGCCAATCAGATAACAGCTGTCTATGGTCAGCCACGCCTTTAGTGCAACTTCATTGAACATACAATGGACGAAAAAAATTAATTGAAAAAAAATAATATTTTTACTCATCCTGGTGTCTCTGTCTGAACTTTGCCCTATGGAGCTGCAGCCGTCGTCCACCCCATGGTTAAAACGCGTCTGCTATGTACGGCTTAGGTTTTCAAGTTCTGTTTCTGTTGCCGTTTCGTTTCCGTCTTATTTTCAGCCCGTTTTCGTTAAATGGTGCTGACTTGCTGATTAGCTTGCAGCAGCGGCTATGAATTTTTAACAGAATGTTTTGCAGTCGGCGCGATGCTTCACAAACTTCTTTTAGCATTATCATCTGCATCTGCCTTATGCAATACGTAGGTCAGTAAGGTAACCTAAACGAGATATCGGTCATGTTGCGAGATTTTGACTTAGTTTAATAGATGAAGCGATTCATAGTGAAGAATGTCCATGTTCTATGGGACACTCATGTAGGTGAATATAAATGAACACGCGGACAGATAGACGGCAATATGGTCCAAATTGCTGGTGGGCCTAAGTTGGGATCGAGTGCAGAGGTAGACCCTAGGCCTATAATGCATCTATTTTAGGTCATTCATGAATGAATAGGATAACTACTGCAAGTGCGTGACTGCATTTTAGCTAATTTTTGAATGAGCGATGACCGCCCCCGGCGCGGATGAGAAAAGTCACTGCCGGGATCCCCGCGGAGATCACGGCAAGTAGGACCGCTACTTGCTGCTCACGACACACGAATGAAAAAAATAATGACTAGGCCTAGACAAAGACACGGGGTTGCGGGGGTTACGAAATGGCGGAAATTCATTAAGTGGAATTGCCGAATGTCGAGCACCAGACCTGTACACGAATAAGAACTGTATTCGATCCGGCGCGGCCCTTTTCACTGACTAAATGTCAAACTCCACTTATCCGGTACTTTGATTTGTTGCGGATCTGTTGTACAGCAAGTTGTACAGCACAAGACCACTATGAGATAGAAAACCTGTCTAACATATTTTCATGCCAAATTCATAACAAATCGAAGCAGTGCAGTTTGCATTCGCTGTTCCAGCTGAATTTCTAATATACCATTTTTTTTGAAAATCACGAGTTCTAGACTTGACCGTTAATAATAATAATAATTGAACATTTATATAGCGCACTATTATTTGGAAGAAATCTCTAGTGCGCTTATTAAAGGTAGGCCTCACAATATGAAGTCGACCATACATCCATGTAGTTAATCAAAATGCGTTTTTGAACGACGTGAGTAATGAATTATTGTTTGAAGTGAGAATATAAGCGGCCCTCGGGTTGCCCTGGCCGTGGGCACATCAGTTCAACGGTTTGCCTAAACACCACAGATCACTGCAGATCAGCTGAGATGGCAGAGTTGGTTATGGTTAGGGTTAGAAGTACAGTAAGTGCCATCTCATCTGATTTGTGGTGATCTGCATGTAGTGTTTAGGCCGACCCCAATTCAACGGCGTAACAACCTTTCGAGAACCCGCTGTTTTACGACTTCTGATCTACACCGCGGGCGGGTCCCTGGTGCATCAGACTTTCTTAGTCCAGTAACAGGTAATGAATATTCATACAGATGCGGATGCAGACAGACTGCAGGATCGGGGTGGGAGACGAGCAGTAAAATCTCGACTTCAGGTGGTCAGTCACGCCTTAAAGCTGAGTCATTGTTTCGTTCGCTTCCAATTTGTTTAAATGACGCTTGATGTCATAAACGCGTCTACGCTAGACGCGTGCATGCATTTCTTTGTTCACGTTGATAACCGGACTGATTGGGAAGCTTGTAACCGAGCCCGGTGGTGGGTTGTAAGTTTTATAGGTTAATATAACATTTATGCAGACATACACGTTATACATGCTATTGCTGAGTCGACATCAAACAGTGGACTCAAGTAAATATTCCGTAATGTATGCAGAAGTGGTATAAGTAGACAGACAACAGCGTGGGAGTATAAGAAGCTATGGATGACTTCATTTACGTACAATTTTTTGGTTTATTGAAGTTGACTTTTGGGCAACAGTTGTTGCTTTCTTCGGAACGCTGTATAGACTTTTGTTCATCGCTTGATGTCGCTACAGCTAACAGACTGTCATAGGATACTGAAAGGTTGATAAGTTTCCTCCATCTCTTTTTTCATCGATTTGTCCTGTTCTTTTCCGATGTGCCGTTGCTTCTTTAATCCACTTACGATAATAAGCTTACCCGGTATTTTGATATCGATATGTGTCGCATCTCTAATCTTCGTATCGATGTCGGTCTACATCTGATCTGACGGATGTAAACGGCGTCTCTGTCGACAGGAAGTGATGCACGGACACTAATTGTGTATGCACAGTGGACGGGCGGGCAGGTGTCTGTAATAACTATAAATGAAGATGAATGACCTGAGAGTGCATCTTACTTGCACAGTATAGCATGACGAGCTGCCGGCGCGTCGAGACTTATTGTGATTTATCAGTATACGGGCCTACCTGTGCCGAAGGGAAAAGTTTATGTTTTAATTGGTTAGACTTTGATGGGGAGCATTTGTTATTTCTCTTGTAATGTTAATTTTTACTGTTATAATCATATGTCTACGGTTGATCCCGTGATTAGCGTAATCATTAATTTTCGCAGCTCTATATTTGTAATGAGAATTTTTATTAGCCATATTACGGTAGGCGCTAGCTAGCAAGAGAAAAATAACAACAGTTTTTTTCATAAAAAGAGAAACCGTTGTCTATTAGGCGTTTTCTGTCTCATATAATCGAGGGTCTACAGTTGAAGTATCATTTCATCACTCAAAAGCCGATGTCCTTTCTTTACCGTTGAGTAACTTTACGGCTTATAGAGCGTTTTCGTCGCCTACGTCGCTTATTGTGCGGTTTTATCTATTAGACATCAGGTTGTAGTCCGTCATAACTTTTATTATTGTTATCATCGTCATCATCGAGTTAGATTGTTTATTTATTTAAAGGTATACAAATGCAACTTAGACTAAATGAATTAAATGTAAAAAATAAACGAAAAGCAAATAAAAATTATTACGCAGAAAATATAATTGATATGTGTTTAACTTTATTTGTCGTCCAATTATAGCAATTAAATTAAAGGTTCACAACTCAAAAACGGTATAAACTGAAATTGTACATAAATAGCTGTTCTTGCGTAACACGTGCATAACAAAATCGCTTTCACCTAAAGCAATAAAAAGTTTTATTCACTCTCTGTGTGTCCGTTTCTTAAAATTAGACAGCCATACTCCTTTACAAATTGGTACATAGACTACAATGATGACGTCGAGTCGGATAAAGAGAAGAGTGGTGGTCTGTCAGTCTGTCTGTATGTCCATAGACGTCTAGATTTATTATGGAGTAGTCCATGGTCTGTCTGATGCTGCAACGGTGAAGTCAGCAGCAGGCAATAATTGCAGGGAGCAGCCCGGGCGGGCGGTAAAGCCGTGAAGGAGGCGCCTTGCCTTGCCTTGCCTCCCGTGGAGAGCCGCTGCTGTGTCGTCGTGTTTTTGGCGTTGGCGACCGACCATGCCTGCAGGCCTGCGGACTGCACTGTAGCAGCAACCGATCGATCGGACTTGCTCACTGGATGGACACTGCGTGGGCACGGACTCGTTGGACATAGACGGACATAATGACCTCATACTGCCCAAGCACAGCGAGCGCCTAGTGCTCTGCAGCGCTCTGCCTGGCTGCACGCCTGATCCTTGCAGAGGCTACGGCCAGCAGGACTTGCTTGGCTGTCGAGCCTGCAATCTTGTGACGTCGTCGACGACGTGGCATTTCTGCTGCTTCAGTGACTGATGACGATTAATACGCTTGAGCAGCAGACAGCTCCAACCCTGTAGTCCTCACTTTCAGATTGACCACCAACCGGTGTTCAACTTTGAGCTAGCTACAGTACAACGCTATAGCCTGACTTAGCAAGATATTCCTGGTTGTATGCTGTGCGACATTTTATAACTTTTCGGGAAATATATTTGCAGATATTGTGAAACCAGTGTGTTCAGTTTTTTAAAGTTTAGGATTAGTAAAGTTCTTTCTTATTTTTTCCTAAAATGCGCTTGTGCACTGCGATAGCTTTATAAAGAGAGCAACAGTTTTTTAGGCTGAGAGAGAAAAGTGGCGACTTAGTAATATTATTGGCATAACTTACTTGCATCTTTACTCACATATCCATCAAAGGCCAATATGTCATAGGGCATAGGGCACATAATTATAGCATTATTATAACGGTTTCTTGTTAAGGTCGCTAAGGTCGTGTCCTGCAGCAAAGGGTTAGATCAGCAATTGCTGGGGCGGTTGCTGCAGCAGAGTGGTGCTGATGATGATGATGATGGCGCGGTGATGCGGAAACTGACACACCAATATGAGATCAGCAGCGTATAGGCGTTGACCACTGCCTTTAACCCTTCACTGTCGAGACTCTAGACCGAAACCGTCTGGTCTCGGTCTCTCGCTTTCGCGATCTTAGCAGTTTACAGCTGAGCACTTTGTAGTTTTTAAGCCGAAGATTCATTATTGTTGGCCGATTCGCATAGCAGTCACGCACTATTCGAAACTTACGAGCAAATGACGGGAAGCTAGTGACTGTATTGTTGCGGTCTGCGGGGATCATTAATCTTGGTCTTAATCGTAGTTTCGAGTTCCTGCTCTTGGTTTTGGAGTTAAAATTTTGCTCCTTTTCACATAATCGGATTCCAAGTGATCGTCGATACAATCCGAAAGCTGAGTGAAAGCGATTGAGACTTGGACATTGTTGTAGGAGATATGGTGCTCATATCTGATTCAAGCAGGAACTAAGGGGTTAATTTAGATAAGTGGCTGGACACAAGTGTCTGATCGTGTGTCAGTCTGTCGATCTGTCTGGCGGTCTGTCAAGTGAGCTAAGTTACATATGGCGACATGTCACGTCATCCTGACTCACCTGCGACCAATCCACGACACACGCCCATAGAACATCATCATCATCATCATCAGTCGCTAATCACTTCTCTGTTCCATCTACACGATCTCACAAGCACTGCAGCTCCACTGCCCCAGAGTGTCGGCTTACCGTGGACGCCGGGCGGTATAGCACGTGATTAAAACGATGTAAAACGCACACGTGTATTCGTAACATAATGTCACCTAAACTCGAATTAAAGATTTCGTATAAGAAGAACAGAATAACAATTTCATTCCAATCCTTGTTAGCGAATAATGCAATCGGTAAAACACAATGTAAACAGACAGGCAGACGAAAAGTAATGTGGCAGTCATTTACTTCACAAATCATTCACATATATCAAATAATGACTTTATAAGAATAGGCCTATCGCGATGTCCTCACCAACCGCAGTAAGTCACTCAAATATCTGGCCTTGTTGTGACTTTGACTTTGATCCTCACGATCTTGAAACAAAAACACTTCATCTAAGCATGGTTAAGGTATTTTTGTCAAAATCTATCAAGCCATTCCGGACGTAATTATAGAATTTTAGCAGCTTGTAACTGCTTTGCAGTCAGTAACATTTTTACGCGCGAACGCATCTACTGCTTTCAGCGCGTCTTAGCCATCGCAATTCTCTCTGTCTGTCTGTCCGTCTGTCACACGGGTGGATCAGTCACAAACGGTGCAACTAGGATCACCAAATCTTCACCGTCGGCTGCCTGGAAGGCTAGTTTCAGAAACCGTAAAGCTTTTCCATAAATTCGAAGGAGGTCACCCCGAACGAGGGCGCTAAATGAGAGGGTGTAGACGAAATTTGCGATTTTTTGGCCATTAAGTCGCTGTATCTCAGTAACGGTACGAGATAGGGCCTAGGTTACTATTAATCACTAATAAGAAGTCGTACACTGGCTCTCGATTTGCGCCGAATTCAATGACATTGAATGACCTTGAACGCCAAAATAGAGGGTTTATGGATTTTTCGGCTATTTCGGGCTGCAACACAAGTCTATATCATTCAGTAAGTAAGTAAGTAAGTAAAGTGTAAATTTATGAAGCGCATACTCAAACAGATTTCTAATGCGCTTAATACATTTTGTCATCAATATTTCGCAAAAATAATTCACAAGGTGACGCCACGGAACTACCGCTATGCGATCTAGACAGAGAATTTGGTATTTGTATATTAACTTATCGTGAACACCCCAATTTTCAGCTAAACTACTGAACCGGAACTGCTATAGGCTTTCGCACGTCTTGTGAGCATTAGCTCAAATTTTTTGTTTGCGTAAGAATAATACAGGTAGGTTTATTGCATGTGCTGTCCGCATTCTGCCATTAATCAAATCACATTGAGGCAGTGCATTGTTCGGCCAATTTTTCTTGATTTGTCGCCCGACGAATATCCGGACTTCTCTGAGAAGCATAAAATAAAAAGATTTCTTCATGACGTTTGAACATCAGCTAGCCGGCCGGGTCAGTACATAGGCCTAATGGGCGGCTTTGGATCGCCTTTATTAGTATGATTTGCGGCGAGGTGGATTATGATGTGCATGCGACTGCGCGCCTGGACACTGACAGCTGTGTTTTGTGCGATTGTTCTGTATAGGCCATATTACGCGTCTTGCTCGTCCGTCTGTCCCGTACAGGCTTTTAACCCCAAAACAAAAGGGCGCAGAAAAGTCAAAGCTTGAGTGAACGGTTCTACATTTTTAAGAGTGTGCTACTGCTCAGTTCAAACGTCAGAGGTCAAGGTCCCCGCACGCCAAAACCTCAAAAAACGACGCATGTCTGGTGTGAACACGGCTTGTGCATCTACCTAATTTACTATCGATGCCTGAGACGTTCGGCAACGGCCACACATATCATGTTGGCACTCAGTGACGATATCTTTCTTGCAGTAGATATTGACTAACCTACTGCATGAACTTCAAAGCTGGGTTGACAACAGCGTGATGTCGTATGAACGCTGTATCCCGTAGGTTCAGCTGTGGCTTTGATTCGGTTTGCCTTGTTCGTTTGTCAGCGGACGCAACCAAACTGTTTTGCCAGCTCAAAGTTCGCCAGTCACGCGAACTGTCTTTACGACTCGTTTATGCGCGGTAGGCCTATATATGCACACGAATTAGACCACGCCAGTGCAGATCTGCGTGTACACAGAGATATTTTTAAGTGATAGAATCGCATTTATGCCTTACTTTTAGATTTTAGTCCTTCCTATGACCAGCACATTGAGCACTCCGTTTCTTCCACTTTTTTTTCTGTCTGCTGCCACGAGACAGGTGTCGTCCCATGATATTTCCATGCATTCTCTCCGGAATGTGCCTTTCCAGTAAAATGTAATAAGTAAAAGTAAAATTTTCACGGATTTTACATGCAACTGCCTAAAACAAAATTGCGTGCGCGTTTTGCCTTCATACGTTTTGGGCAGTTGAATGAAAGTTGCACGCCAGTTTAGTTTGGCATGTCTTTACAGAGTCAGGGGAATCTCCAGAGCGGGTCCAGCCGTTAACACATTTTAATGCATTTCGCTCTAAAAAATGGCGTATAAAGAAAACAAAAAAATAACACATAAAACGTTTTTCGCTAAAAAAGTAGTAAAACAGTGCATAACATTGCATGCTTCAGTAAACTACTAGGCTATAGTTTGTGTTCTGAGTTCTGTCGTCAGTGTGAAAATTCGCCATTGGGCTAGTCATAGTGTATCGGTTGTCTCGCTTTGTTTAGCCACTAGCCGCTCTGGCGAAGTTTTTTCCCCAGTGGCAATGCATCACATTATCTGATCTTTTCCATTAGGCGCAGTTTCCGCTTCGCTGACCTCAGTTCCGTTTTCCCATCTCGTTGCTGCATGCTTCCATTAGGCCATCCGCTCTTTCCTGTTCTCCGGCGCTTACATAGCATAGCTTTTGCTGAAATAGACCGCACGTGTGGGGGCGCTGAAAACGCGAGACTGGAAAACGCGGAACTGGAAAACCCGGCACCAAATCGCAGGGGTGGAAAACGCGGGACCGGAAAACGGGGGAACCTCAAAGTTATGGAAAGCCGTCGCTGTAGAAAATGTGCAACATAGTTAGGCCTAC
>Ga0209367_1006842_pt1 | contig 15725 bp, 4 predicted proteins | sample WorMetLIZISLAND2_FD_187412 | JGI IMG/M metagenome (GOLD analysis project Ga0209367, IMG submission 187412) | Marine gutless worms symbiont microbial communities from Max Planck institute for Marine Microbiology, Germany - Olavius geniculatus... ... | reverse complement strand
GGACTCGGCCCATCGGGACCATAATACACATCGGCCATAGGCGCGTGTGGCGTCAGCGGCGTGGCGCCACCTTGTGAATGATATAGACTCTCACAGGCGAAAATAGCCAAAAATCCATAAAAAACCCCTATTTTGGCGTTCAAGGTCATCCAAGGTCATTGAATTCGGTGCCAATCTAACGCCAGTATACGATTTGCTATTGGTGATTAATAGTAACCTAGGCCTTATCTCGCACCGTTACTGAGATACAGCGAGTTATTGGCCGAAAATCGCAAATTTTGACCACCCCCCTCTCATTTAGAACCCTCGTTCGGGGTAACCCCCTTCGAATTTATGGAAAAGCTTTACGGTTCAGCTTTACTTTTTTTAGCTTTACTAGAGTTTTCCAGGCAGCCGATGGTGAAGATTTGGAGATCCTAGCTTGCACTGTTTTTGCCTGATCCACCCGTGTGACAGACAGACGGACAGACGGACAGACGGAATTGCGATGGCTAAGACGCGCTGAAAGCAGTAGCTGCTTTCGCGCGTAAAAACTGACGCATTTTTCATTGCTGTCGCAAATAAAATTTCATTTTAGGATCATGTTTACGGGCTTTAAGACAGTGCATTGAAAACCCCCAAAAATTGTGCCACACTATAACTTCATTGATTAATTAACAACTAATCTGATTGTGCGACACTGAAAAAAATAACTTGTACTGGCATTGAAAGTAGGCTAAGTTATTTAACTTATTTGACTTTACGTCATATCCCATCCTGTTTTTGTGTAGCGTTGTCTCGGTTCGGTGATCTAAATTTGGAATGGAATAAGTCCGTTCAATACTCACTTATCCCATTTCAAGCAGTGATTTAACACAAATATTTCATTCATTATGTTTGACTGCGCGATTCTGCCTGATCAAGATACTCAAAAAAATGACGAACGGATTTTGGTATTTTCTGGAAATAAGACCACCGCGATTAGATTCTGGTGGTAAAGTTTGTATCTTTCCCAAGAGCTTTATTTAATAAACCCATTCGAAGCTAAATTCGATATTACTGCAACATTTTTTTTCATTTTCATTGGCCTTATAGGCTGTCTGACCAATATCGTTATACTTCAAATTCTAGACTTGCCTCACAAATTTGATAAGCTTATCACAAGCATTGAGATTATGACATGGCTGTGTAGGCCTAACGTGGCTTCGATGACGGTCTCCTGTCTGGTAAAAGGGCCAAGCACGAATCCACGACCATGACTAGCCTAGGGCCAGGGCCTATTGTTACTGCGACCAATGCAGTGGAAAAAGTTACGGCGCGGTTTCGGCAAACTATCTCAGCTGCGAGCGCAACAGACAGACCGAACCGACCGACTAGCATGAAGATCATGATGGCGTGAAGTCCAATTCGCGTCGATCGTAAGGATCGCACCGTGTGAGTGATCGGTGGGTCCTCAACTGGGCACTGAAAGTCGCCGTAAACCGACCTGATGCCTCGTCAAAAGACCGCCAAACGAACTGCCGCGCTTTTCTATCGAGAATTGTTCAATTAGTCCGCGCTGCTGTTTCGAGATATCGCTTCAGTTGGCGATGGGCAATAAAACGAGTACTCGATCGACATAAAACCGCAGAATGCGCCAACGGCGGACGGTCGGGCGGCGGCAAATCATATTTAACGGAGACGAATCGAAGCGTGCTTCGCGCTAGGGCTGTAGGTATCCAGTACCGTCTGACCAATGATCTGTCACGGCGCCGGCGCTTCCAGATCACGTGGTCGTACGGCGTAGAAGCATAAACTGTCTATCGAATGGCCGTTTGATCGTCGTGATCTACGCAGGTTGCTACGTTTCGTGCATCCGTCCACGTTAATCGTCGGTCTCTGTCTACGCCTATCAGTGACAGTGACCGTTTATGTCATGTAATTATTCACCCTACCTCGGAATTTCGATCAGTTCGTCAGTCGATCATGGCGTCTGTTGTTATATCCGGCTACTAACGCATCCAACGAGCCGAGAACTACCAGGCCATACTCAGCATCCGAGTTCTCCACAGTCGGAATTTTTGACCACAGTTAAGCCGACCTGACTGTTTCGCCCATGCTGCAGTTTTACTCTTAATTGCATTTTATCTGCTGTAATAGTTTCTATTGTCGCTGCCTTAACTGTGAACAGATTATTGTAGGTTGTAAACCTACAACTTTTTATCATGTCAAGCAAGATGTTTTGTATTAGTTTTTTTTCGATTTTTAGCGCTATAGCTATGCTGTAAGCGTCTACACCACAATATTATTCGTCATCTGTCGTCTGTTTGTCGTCGTCTGTGACGGATGTATTGTGATTAAACGGTAAGTCGTAGGAAAAAAACTTTTTACACGAATTTGCACTGTGTCCTAAACCTAGGCGTGCAAAATTTCGGCGACTTCGAAAAACATTTTCAAACGTGGAGTTGAATGGAAAGGGTATGAAAAATGTGCGTTTTTTCAACGTATCTCTCACCGTTTTCGCTGAAAACTCACCATATATCGGAAACGGTGAGAGATACGGCCAAGATTACTATTAATCACTGATAGAAAGTGGCATACGCACGCCTTTTCGGGTAAAATAAAAATCATTGACTTTAGATGACCTTGACGGTCAATACTGCAACAGGACCTGCATATACAGGCGTAGCGCGTCTTCCCTGGCGACAGCTAGCTGGGCTTTCTTGTTTCTATTGTGTTTTTGTGAATTTAATTGTTTTAACATTTCTCTATTTATTGTGGATTTATCGTACAGCATGTCGTACAAGGAAATAAGATGGTACCACAAATTAAAGTGAGTGGATTCTAGGCTGAGCTAGCATAGGCTAAATCGCACATACCTCGATGCATTTGTGTGCGCCGCTGACGAGCAGTCGGTGCCTCTGGTTGACGGCTATTGGTATCATGACGATGAAAGCTGCCGCCCAGACAGTGCCGAGCATCCGGTACGAGTGTGACACGGTCTGCCAGCGGCGCGAACTCAGGGGTCGACAGATCGCGAAGTAGCGCTCCAACGAGATCGTCACCAGAGTCAACGAACTTACACCAACCGACACACCTGCATAGACCACACACAATGTCATCTTTCGGAGCAGAGCTGAGTAGGTGTGTATGAGTTATGGTGAAAATAAAAAGTGTTGCTTGGGTGTGGTTGGCTAGCAGCAGTCGAAGATAACACTCTGAAAATAGAGGAGAATTTGGCTTAGTAGGCTTAGCTGGATAGCTGTGCTAGCAAAGGTGTACGAATGCAGCAGAGTGCCTATAACCGAAATAATCTACGGAGTTTAGCCAGTAGCTGTGCGTAAGCGCGGGGGCCAGCTCTTTGCTGTCTTCCGCTCCTTTTTGGGGGACGGTTTTCGTATTCGTAGCTGTGGACGCTTGGCTGCGTCCAAGGCGGCTTAGCTGTATTGACGTCATTGTAGGCCGGTAGCTGGGCAGTAAAAAGTTGCTGCGCAGTAGATTTCAGAGAGTCATGAGTTCTGAACGTTGAGAAGTACGGAGCTCGTCTGAGAGCCGTTACATAACTGTATAGTGAAGCTGCAAATGGTCGCTTTCAATTGATTCTATTCGCACTGTGAAATCTGTTAAATAAAGTCTGTTCGGAGTGTTTAATCAAGCTATTTCTCGCAGAGACCTTACTTCCTGTGTAGACCATACAGTCGCTGGTGCACTTTTTAGCAGATAATTTGCGATAATCAAAGAGGTAACCTATGCGTCATCAACAGACACATGTTAAATTGAATGTAGTGTAGTGTAGTTGAGTTTATGTTCAGTGTTAGTTTTTATTGGTGCATTTCCTGCAGTGTTATAATTTCGTATTTGCTCACAGCAGTGTTTGATGCACGTTTGATGCGTCTCAATAAATCAGTCATTCATTCATTCATACTTAGTGTATCGACGCAGTTAAGGCGTGATGAGATATTTCAAAAGTCTAATCATATTATTGACAGTTATTTTCCGCACAGTGTGGACTGCACATCTGCGCGGAGCTGCCAATGACAGAATTTGTTTGGTGAAATCTCTACTGCAGGGAACCACCGCGGGACGGAAAACTGGTGATTAGTTTATCGAGACGGTATAGCCGCCAACCAACGATCACCCATCTCGCTACTAACCGGCTCGGCGTAGATTAACTTCGTCGATACGGCGGCATAATACGCAACATCGTTAGCACTAATCCGAATCGTCAAAACGCAATATGTTCGCTGCTGGGTGGATGTCGTGACGTGTGATCCGAGTAAAAATAGCTCAGACAGCGGCCGGTGCCAATCTGCGCGTTTCCCGCTGTGTGCTGTTCCGTTATATTACTTGTATGGTCATCCATCTTGTTTTTAACTAATTTTAACCACGTATGGCACTGAATGGCCTATTTTGTGCTGATGTGCCGTTAAGAAACTACTCACTCACTCATCTTGTATAAAACAACAGCATTAATTTGCACAGAATTGTCGCCGATGTGAGGTGCACGCTGGGGGCCGAATGAACAGGTAAGCCCTTTTAAAACTCCTCTGCTTTCGTTTTCAGTTTCCGTCCGTCTCTATAAAATCTTTCCCTAAATTTCTATTGGAGTTTTGAAACCCAAAAAATATTGGTGCATTTTTAGTTTGTTTTCAAAGTTTTGCTGAAAACAGAACTGCATCTACTCTGCTATTTATTGCTGCAATGTATCTTTACTTTTGTTGTCATAGATAGCTCTAATATTTAGTGTGTCAATTTATTTTATGAGTTGTGTGTAATATTAGCCTACAGGGCACGTCATGAAATAAATATTTTACAAACTTATCCCCGTATCTATCTTTTTCGCTACACTGCAACCGGGAGCACGAATTTTTTTAGGTAGCTCGTGTTGCATGCCATACACTGCATCAGCTTAAATATCAGGTAAAAACACCGCATTTGTACCATTTCAGATTAACTTCGCCGGATCGCCTGCCTAGTTCTGTTATCATACTAACAGAGCCATTAGCAAAAGACTTACTACGAGCTTAATCACTTATACGCACGCGACCAACAAACATGTAAGTCCAACGACCAAGCCTACGAAGTCGTAAGCCTGTCGTAAAAGCTTACGGCTGTACGTATATACATGTAGCTGGAGACTATTAATTCGAAACAACTGACATTAACTGGGATTAACATTGTAGTTTGTGACAAAAAGCAGCAAAAGTTTTTTTTGTAAATGACAAGCAGCTCCTTGGCAGAACTTCAATTTTAATGTTATTAGGGTAGACGTACGCCAAATTTTCGGACTCAGAAGCTCAAAATGTCGAGTAAACCTACAACAGTAACGTTGCATTTTTGTGCGTTTGTCTGTGTGTCTCATACGGACTTTTAACTCGAAAACTAAAAAGGTAGAAAGAAAAACAAAATTATTGTAAACCGTAAAAGTTACGTTCTCCAGAACTGGCATTTTTTTTAGTAAATTCAAACATTTAAAGGTCAGGCTGACGGGTGACGGCCGCACAGTATGTCGGAACTGGATCGACGACGTAGTTTTTAGCAGCGCCATGCAAGCGATTCTTTCTATTCATACGCATTTCTCCGTAAAGTGGTCTGTCTGTCTGTCCGTTTGTCGTCTGTCATCTGTCATGTCAGTGTGCTCTTTTTAAGCTGTACGACAAAAAGTTGGATGTCATTTGGTATAGCTACACACCTGAGCATCCAAGAACACATTGTGTTACATAAGGTCCCTGACTCCAGGAAAAAAGTTTCTTTTTTGGGGGGGTGGGCGAGCTTTTAGCCAAAACTTGCAATCGATCAGTGATTCCGCATTTTAAGGGAATTATTTCGTCCTTGTCTACTGTTGCATTTGCAGACTGGAGCAGCAGATTGATCAGTGCGCTGCGCGGAGAAGTCTCAGCGGATTTGTCAGAGCTGAGCGCAGAGAGCGTGCGGCTGTCAAATGGAATTCAGTCGAGAACTAACTGCAGACCCACCCCGCCCCGCGGTGATACATCGAGCTTTCAGTCTACGAACAGTCAGTCGCAGTCTGGAAATTTATCATTTCGCGTCGTGATCGATTACGTCATTAGGGCTCCGTGGCCTGACGCCGTCTACAGAAAGGTACCGGTAGTCTAAAACACAACACACTGATCCGCTGCAGACACGAATCATTATTATTGACTACCGGCTTGATTTCCATTACAACCTTTTTTAACAGACGAAGGATTCCAGACGTCTCGACTGTTAGCTTACGGAACGATGAGACCTGTCATAAGACACCGATCAGGCGCTCGGTCAGCGATTCGCCTGCTGCTGCGCGAACCTCTGTGTAAGCTTATTCAATTATTTTTGAATCGATTGGCCCCGACGGTTTTCCTCACACGTCTAGTTGGCTAGACTTTAAAAACTTCCGTGCTTTCAGTCGAAGTTTGTCTCTACCAAAAAGCAGAAATAGGGAACTATTTGTTTTAGTTTGCTTTAAATCTTTTTTCATGCCATCCTTTTAGGCTTAATATTCGACAACAGCAGCTAGCTACACACTGTATAGTGTACCCATGAGATAAGTAATGTGTTTACACGATCCAGCAAACGTCCAGCATTACATTTGCTGGAAGTTTGCTGGATCGTGTAAACACTCTATATCAGACTAGATACGACAGTTTTGTTTCAGTAAAACTTCGAAAACAGACAAAAGATGAACTGCGCCGATTTTTTGAGGGTCTGATAAAAAAAATTAGCGACGGACGGCAGTTAAAAGCACATGAGTGCTAGCTTACATGTACTTACTCATACAAATGTAGAAATATTCAACACTTTACTGCAATGAGTGAAACTAATCGCTTCCAAAATCAGGTTGTGCAAGTACGTAAAACATAATAAATGTTTTACTTTTGCGATAAAATATGATACAATACGACCGAGCTTTATTTGCACTCAAAAACTGACCGACAACCTGTCAGTTTGCTCTAGCACTTGAACTGAAACGTACTGAAATTATATTTTATTGGAAATGAAATGAAAAAATGTAATGAAATTATTGTTACCGTACGTAAAACAAAAAAAAACTCCAGCAACAAACATTTACGGGAAAACTAAAAGTCTGAAATCAAAAAAAAACTAAAGAGCAACAAACAACGATAACTAAAACTATAAAAAACAGAAACGTGAAAAACTGTAAGGAAATCCAGCTATCGGCGTAATCAGTCCGAAAGGATGCCATATGTCCATGGACAATGGGATTTAAAAAAAAATAAAAATTTTGAGGTTGGAAAGAAATGACAAAAGTGATGGATGATAAGAGTGGTGATGACGACTCTCCTGAGGTGAGACGATCACGGAGGACTGATGGCAGATCAAGACGTGGTTGACAAAGTCAGTGAAACAGCTGATTTCAGAAGTGAGGTTATGCGTAGCGATAATAGCGACTGGTAATTTTAAAGAAGGAGTAGGTGGACACTGGAGAAGCAAGTGCAACAGCAGTCTGAGCCATCTTGTGGTAATTCGTCTCATCGACGCAGAAATTGCATTTCTCAGTTTGTAGTATCACGTGAAGCAGTCTTGTGAGTGTCGCGTGTGCATTGATCCGGAGCCGATCCGTTGCAATGCAAGTATTGATTTTTTGATCAACGGATCGATCATCTCTGCACACGCATCATTCTATCTATCTGTTTGTTACGCTCAGTTGCAGGTAGACGGTACTGTAGGCTACTGGTAAACACTCGGTATAGCAAAGCTCGAGCGTAGCCAACGTGTTACATTTTTACGCGTGACAGCATGTAGGCTTAATGCTACAACGCGTATATGCCATCGCAATTCCGTCTGTCTGTCCGTCCGTCCGTCTGTCCGTCTGTCACACGGGTGGATTGGTCAAGAACGGTAAAAGCTAGGATCACTAAATCTTTACTGTCGGCTGCCTCGAAGATTTTACAGGATACGTTCCATAAATTCGAAAGGGGTCACCCCAAGCGAGGGCGCTAAGTGAGCAAGGGTAAGACAAATTAGATTTCAACAGTCCAAGTCTTGACCCATTGGCTTCAAGGAGGGCTACGCACGCGGGCATTAAAGACGGGTACCCCTCCCCCATAAAAGTCGTTAGTTTACCCGGCCTATTGTTGTTGGCTCCTTTATCGTGGAAACGGTTGCAGATAAACATCAGACTATACTAGCTGCCAACTGTAACAAGATCTTTTAAGAGGTATCAACATTCATGATTTTGAACTACCTTGAACCTTCTAAATAGAGGATTTTAATTTTTTTGCGATTTTCGGTTGCGGCGCAAACTATATATATACGGCCGATTGTCGGCGAGCGAGAAATTAGTGCCGGTTAAGATAATGTTTGCAAAAAGTTTTAGCCTCAATTTTTGTCATTTTTGGACGAAATGTTTCGACAAAAAATTTCAGACAGGCTAAAACTCAGGCGACGATACCTGTATTTCGCTGCGCACTGTTATGGCGCCACCCGTAAGATGAGAAACTTTCTCTAAAGCCTCAAGAAAGATAGACGCCCATGGATGTTGCTTTTAAACGCTTGGCATTAATGCCTGCCTATCACTTCCAACACTTCAGCACATCAAAGATTAAACGGTTTACGAGTTATGTCTAGGCGCCGACAAGACCAACTTTTCTCTGTTTCGGGGCGTCAGACAGCGTCGAGGCTTTAGTCTACTTTGACTTCTCTTTCTTCTTTTTCAGAGCGCCAACAGGTTTCCACCGCCGCGTCTTTGTTTATAATGTCAAATGTCAAACGCCAAATGTTAATTTATATAGCGCGTTTTCGTAGTCGTAGCTTACCTCTAATGTGTTGTACCGTTTTACTACAAGCACTGATTGTGCTCAGATTTTACGGGCAGTTTTTTTGTTGTCTTATCACTCCGCGCCACTGCCCACTGTTAGTGATTACCAACTAAAGTCAGCTTGTAAGGACGCCATATGCATAGTCCCATCTAAGGTTACCCAAATGATTTTTGCTGTTTTAGAGGACTGATATCATCACATCGTTCTTACACACAAGTGTAAACTGGTAAGATGTTTACATATGTATTTGCTGTTTTATTGCCAAAAGTCGGGGAATGAGCCCGACGCATGTAAAAAGCGCTATAGCAGGATCCGTATCTTTACATTTTGCCTTTTTAAGGCAGAGCAGTATACCTCCTGTCGGGTACAGAACGATGGATGCATGTCTACTACTGCTGCTGCTTCTACTACGCTGCTGCTCGTTATACCTGGAAATCAAGGTTGGCTGTGGTAGACTTCGACTGACGTCATCTAATTGCCAAACCCTCAACTCGCACCTCCGCCAGATGCAAGGATCTTGGTGATATTTGTTGTACAAACCGAGGTATAGCCCATTTTGTCTTAAATTTTGTTGCCATGGCAACAAGGGTCGGTCGAGGTAAAATTCAGTTAGCTTCATTTGATGGCCCATTTCCGAAAACTTCCCCATAGATGCAAAAAATCTCGCAGATATCTCTTACACAAACCAAATTATAGCCAATTTTGTCCCAAAATTTGTTGCCATGGCAACGGGGGTCGGTCGGGGGAAAATGCGATTGGCAGCATTTGATGGCGCATCTCCGAAACCCCTCCCCCTTATAAGCGCAAAAATCTCGCAAAAATCTCTTACGCAAGCCGAGTAATAGCCAATTTTGTTCCAAATTTCGTTGCCATGGCTACGGGGGTCGGTCTGGGAGAAAATGGGATTGGCGGCATTTGACAGACCATCTCCGAAAACCCGCTATAGGCACACAAATCTCGCAGAAATCTCTTACGCAAGCCGAGGTATAGCCAATTGTGTGCCACATTTCGTTGCTATGGCAACGGAGGTCGGTCTGGGAAAAATGCGATTGACAACATTCGATGGCCCATTTCTGAAAACCCCCTATAAATGCAAAAATCTCGCAAAAATCTCTCACGCAAGCCGAGTAATAGCCAATTTTGTTTTAAATTTCGTTGCCTTGGCAACGGGGGTCGGTCGGGGGAAAATGCGATTGGCGGCATTCGATGGCGCATCCCCGAAAACCCCCTTATAGGCGCAAAAATCTCGCAAGAAACTTTTAGGCAAGCCGAGTTATAGCCAATTTTGTCCCAAATTTTGTTGCCATGGCAACGGGGGTCAATCAGGGGTAAATATAAATTTTACCGTTAATTAGGCCGTCTCCGAAAATTATATCCTAGAACTAAAAATTACGACTGTATCTTGCACACAACCGAAGTTATGACAGTTTAAAGAAATTAACAATTTTCTCATAGGCGCCATTGTAATTTTTTTCGAATTTTTCGAATAAATAAATAAAAATAGAATTTTTATTTTATAACAATAAAAAGGCACTTTCTTGCGCAGAACCGCGTCATTTGACGTATTAAGCGTAAAAATCTGTCTAACGGACTCGCCTGTAGGCGAGTCGAAGTACCAAAAAAGTGTAGTAAATTTCGAACAGGAGGGTGTATATTTCACCTATATGGGGATCAAAAACCGCTTGGCGGATTGAGCGCAAATTTTTTTTGGTAGTAGGAGTCCACGACGTAATCACGCCATTCAAATTTGGTGACGATCGGTTCAGTGGTTTTTGGGTTGGCTGAGGGTCAAAGTTTGCATTTTCCCATAGACTTTGAAGGTCGTTCTTACAACAGTGTGAAGTGTAATACCGCTCTACCACGCAGTTGTTCATATGGCAAACAAATTAAATGACGATGATAGCATAAGTCTGCGGACTGCTGGGGGAATAGCGGAATGCAGTGGAATTGTAGATCAGACAAGATCTACACGGCTTAAAGTCGGGAGTAACGTAAACGTGACGTCATCAATGAGGTCACGAGTCACCTGACGAAACAAGTCACTTCGGAAGGCGGCTAAACGCTAATGCCGAAATGATTGAGAAAAAATGGCGCGCTGTGTAAAAAAACCTTAAATGCTCGCGTATTCTTCAAACTTCTAGGCTTTAACGTCGTTTCGGATGTACCTTGTGAAATAATAACCGTAGGTCAACGTTTAATTACATTTTCAACATATAGCCTATACGCTGTGTGGTTATTTGTTCATTTACCATTTATTTAATATTAGAGCAAGAAACTATCTCAGTTTACAAAGTTATGTAAAGGCGATATGAGTCAACACTCGAAAACGGCAAAAATGGTTTTGGGGCGATATTATCGCGTGTTGAATTCCAGACTGGTTCTTACAAAACTAGCCATCCTAAATAGTAAAAAATATTACTGTATATCCTAAACAAAATTTCGTTGTAGATACTTTTACTCAATTGACACAAAATACGTGCCAAGCTAAGCTAAGTGAAAGCCGCTTCTGAGAATGCGTAGGCCGTTATCCGTTATTTAAGTTTATACTCAATGTTATTTAACACACAGTGAATTTGAAAGGTAAGATAATAACATTTCTATTCTTTCTTTCTTAACGGTAACGCCCTATAAATTGTGCAACTGTAATTTGCTGTTACTGGCATGCTGCCAGCGTTGCAGCTGGTGACGTCACAAACAATGCATAATCTGCTGCTGGCCTACTGACGTCATTCTTACTATGACGTCATACCGCTTTGAAGTCCCCATAGGCCGTAATGCAAATTTTTAACAAGAAATATTATTAGACTGTGACCAATCTAATGTACTCTTTGCGCGCATCATTTTTTGTATTCTTTTAAACGCTTTTTCATTCCATGGGGTCACGACCTTGACATTTGGGGTCACGTGACGTCATCGTGACCATTCGACTCCCGGGGTCAATTTTTTATGAGTGGTCCATAGTGACCATGGGTCTATCTGGCACCGTTACGGAGATATGGTGCCTCAGATGGGGTCACGACCTTGGTTCAATTTTTGATCTATGTTCAGCTGAACCGAGATCATGAACGACGTTGGTGCAACGCGCCCTAAATCTCTAATGAAAAAGCTGTAGGTTGACTATTTTGACCGTCGAAGTCCGTTTAATAGTGATGTGAATCGTAGGCCTGTGTGTGTTGTGGGTTTGGCATTACATTGAAGCCAGGAAAACATGTAGCTGCGTGTAGCAACAAGTAACACTAAACAAGAACCGCCGATGGCAAGCACGCGATCGCGATTAACCCTTTGACTTGACTCGACTTGACTTATGCCTGGTAGTCCCCAACGGAACACGACAGAATATCCATCTATCTCGGTTCTCTGCTGTCGCCCCGTTTTCCTCCTGCTGGTATATACCTACTTAAATCTTGCAACCCAGACTTTCTCGACGCTATCTGGTTTCAATGTCTGGCGTCTCTTAGGTCGCACTTTTCTTCTGCATAAAAGTCTCCACTATATATTGGCGATGCTGACATCATTTTGGTAACGTCGTTGGCGCTGTGACTGGCCTAAAATGTCGGTGCTTCCGGTTGCAGTCTAGCGAAAATACAGAGACGGGAGAAATATTAAGGCACGTACGGAGCGAGTCCGCTATTCCGAAGTTCCGCTATTCCGAAAGTCTACTATTACCACCAATTCTAAGCTTAACTCTAAGGTTGACCCTAACCCTAACCTTAATCTTAACACAAACGTTAGCACTGTGGCGCGTATCTGCACAAAGGACTTTCGGAATAGCGGTCCTTCGGAATAGCCGGCCGGTACCCAGAGCGACGTATCTGAACGCAACTGACACGGTTTAGTTTTTTGTAGGCAAGTAGGGCGAGACAAGTAACAAACTATGCAAACGTTAGACAGTGCCTAGTGCAATGCCCATTGTATTATTATTATTATTATTATTATTACAAACGACAAATTTAACCTGCCGTAAGCAGAGCTTCAAGGACAGGTTACAAAAATTACTGTCAATATACAAATACGGCCAGGATAAGTAGATGCAGTTACAAATTATATGACATTTTAAACAAATACGATTTTAAACGTTTCTTAAAAACTGGCAGTGTCCTTGCTGAGATGACGTTGCTGAGATGATGTATAGTCGTCAAAACTAAACCATGTCAGTTCAGTTTAGTTACGTCGATCTGTACGCGCCTTTACATAACAAACAACAGCTAATAAAAAGCCACACACTGCACAGTTCTCACAAGAACTAAAGTAACAGCTTTGTTTCAGTAAGCTTAAGTGGCAACCGAAAGCACAGCAATTTTTACGTCTCATATAAATGCCAGCACAGCAGGGTAGCTATAGAAATCAATATATCGGCTGATATCCCCTATAGCCTATCGATCCAGTTCATTAAACTTTTTATCAGAAAATGCCCAAGAGTGGCATTTTCGATATTTGTCTCAACTAATTTATTACATCGCTGCAACTATATAATTTAAGACTACGTCATTACTACATCTTCAAAGAACTACAGAATAATAGACAACTTTGTCTACGTCTTGTCTTGAGAATGAATGCGAAACAGCGTCAAAATACCGGCGACGAAACGTTGTTGCGATAATTTTATTAAAAGCGCGTTGCGGGAGCCGAGACACGCAATTCGTGGCACAGTCTCAGAAGAAGACGCTGTTCGGTTGCGCGATGTCATCAATTTACACGTTTGCTTATCAGCCAGTAGACGCATCTCGACTGTGTAACGACGTTGTTTGTGCCAATGTTTGCGACAACGCGGGCCTAGTTAAACGCTACCAGAAAAGACTATAACAGTGTGTCACCTTTGCTTTCGTTTCGACGAAAATGTCGGCGAGGTTTTCTGCAATGTTGAGTTTTATTCTCCAGGCCCACTAAAATTCTTACAGTATGGCTCTCACAACAGTGCGGTAGCTAATAAGACTGTGGTGTGGCGTTTTATTAAAAAATTGATTTAAAAGACATTTAATACGTTTCACAATAGAAGAAAAACATCTCATGCGCTAGCAGCACGTACACACTACACTGGTAAAAACGTCAACAACCAGTGTTCACATGACGGTCCAAACATGACGGTGCAACTACGTAAACAACCAGTTACGACCAATGTGCGTGTGTCATAATATTCCAACACTTTTAATGCAGATAAACGAAGTTGTTTTACGCCGGGCCCGGTTAAGGCTTACTACCAAGCCTGCAGACAGGTAAACCACCAAACCAACCAGCAAGAGCAACTCAGCCTAAGGGGTAGTAAGTGAATTGAGTACCAGCATTTCTGCCTAGAGTTAAGATGAGGAGCGCTCACCTGTGATTTCATGTGGCTTGTGACGCTCCATAGCTTTGGGATGGCACGGAGGGAGGCACCGTGTAGCGTGGTAGTCTAGTGGTGTGGCTTGGCAGTCCAGTGGTTGGCGCGTCGGACCCAATGACCGCGAGGTCGAGGTTCGATCCCTAACCACTGCACTCTCAAGTAACAACTTTGGGCAAGTTGATTACACACCACAGCCCGTCGGTGTGATGCCCCAGTTTGAGGGCCCTGCCGACTAAATATCCAAAACAAAAAACCGAAGCCACGTGATTCATGTATCGTAAGAGTGGAGAACGTTATTATTCTCAGGTCACCTCGTAAATAGACAGATAAAACGAGCAGTCATGGACAACTGAATATAATCTCTGTAATCTCTGACAGGACGCTGTCATAAAGCCTGGATTTCATCAACGAATAACATAGCGGACGAAACAGACGTAAATTTCCTCTAAAATAAACAATATTAATGAGTGCGATTTTATCTATCGTGCATTGTACAAAGATTGTTTTTAGTTGTTTTTTAGCTTGTCAATTGTTGTGCATTGTGTTTAGCAGCGGTAGGGTCTATGTCTGTTGATATCAATGTGCGTGTGTCATAATATTCCAACACTTTTAATGCAGATATCACCATCATCATCAAGTGCAACGGCTGCAACGCTAGTGACGCCGCTTCCATCTTCGTGTTTGGCCGTTGCGTCGTTTACGTCAGCTGCGTCCGTTGCGTCTCTTGCGTACTTTTCGTGCGTTTACTGCTTTCGTTGCGTACTTTTTCTTGCGTCACCTGCGACAGTTGCGTCAAAAAAGTACGCAAGGCCTCGCGTTGCGTGCGTTGCGTTGAATGGAAACCCGGCTTAAGTCGTATAAAGCATTTGCTGGCCCGGCTACGTATATGACTAGTCCTACACACGGTATGGCACATTGGCACAAGTCCCACGGTGACAATGGGCAGGTTGCGTTGGCGTGTTATCGCCTAGAATCCCCAAGCTGTAGCGTGCGTCAATACAGCCTCGGCGTTGTGGTGTCGCTGACCCAAGGCATTGGTCGCCGTCGTCGTCGTCGTCACAGTGAGCAATCGACAGCTACATTGATGTCCGAGTGCGGTGCTGGCGCTAGCTTAAGATGCGATTGTTGCTGTCCAATCCATCTTCCGCTTTAACGGCGGCGTAGACGACCCCATTACAGCCGGGCATTGCCCACGGGATCAAAATACGACGACCGAGCCGAGGCGAAGTATAGATGTCACTGGCCGTCCAGCCGAGCACAACTAACAATGACATCGGCGACGACGACGACAACAACGACAACAACTACTATACTACCGCTATAGTGTACTACTACTACTACTACTACTAATACTACTATGTTAGCAGTAGTAAAAGCACAGTAATAGTAGTAGTAGTACAGGGTGCGACGGAAAAAAGTGGACCCCTAAATTTTTTCGCTATTTTCTCAACAACCGTTTGGGATTTTAATACGAAATTTTACAGCTTTATTTGCTGAAACCTTCTACATCTAACAGCCAAGTAAAATGTGATTCTGTTGAAAAACGACGAAGTTATAGATTTTTTAACACGACCGCTTACCGATTTTTTGGCATTTAAAAATGATCATGCTAAAAATGCTATTTAATTTTCAAAAAACTGGTTACACGTTACTGCCGATGACGTCACAGT